>Ga0222712_10000193_pt1 | contig 87985 bp, 60 predicted proteins | sample C33_657DmetaG_FD_165043 | JGI IMG/M metagenome (GOLD analysis project Ga0222712, IMG submission 165043) | Estuarine water microbial communities from San Francisco Bay, California, United States - C33_657D | ecosystem: Environmental > Aquatic > Marine > Unclassified | place: USA: California... | reverse complement strand
TGCCGCTATCGACGGCGATGGGTACGACGGGCAATCCCAGCAATTTGTACAGCCCGGCAAATCCGGATTGCAAAGGCGGCTTTTCGCCGTGCGGTACGCGCGTGCCTTCGGGGAAAATGACAATCGGACGGCCTTCCGCCTGCATTTGCCGTGCCAGCGCCAGCATGGCGCGCAACGCACTTGCCCCTGCCTGCCGGTCAACGGGTATCATGCCATAGGCCTTGGCTGCCGGGCCCCAACCGGGAATGTCGAACAGTTCGCGCTTGGTGATCACCGCAGGCAGGCGGAACATACGCGGCATGTCGATCGTTTCGAACATCGCCTCATGCTTGATAGCAAACAGCACCGGCTCTTGCGGCAAAGTGCCATCGACCACGGTCTTGATGCCTAGCAGCCACCGGGCACAGCCATGGTGGAAACGGCTCCAGCCATGCACCGATTTGCGAAGCAGAGGCGTCGAAATGCGTGAACCGAGCAGCGCACTCAAAACATAGGGCACTGATCCGACATAGAAAATGATGCCAAATATCAGGGATCTCAGGAGAAACATCGGCTTCAGACGCCGGCAATTGCCGCCGCACCGCGCAGCCAGAATTTGTTATATTCCCGGAACAATATGTAAAAGCTCGGGCGCGTCGGAACGGCGTCTGCAACGATTTCGACATCGTCAGGTAAGGCAATCTCCAGTTCCAAAAGCCCCCGGCGCATGTGCCAGTCATGCGTTACAACGCGCAAAGTCGTGATTTTGTTGCGTGCCACCCAACGGGCGGTTTCAAGGGCATTGGACCGCGTATCCACTGCGCGGAAACCAAGGTCGATGCAGCAATTGAACAGCTTCATCGGGCGCTTATACTCGGCGGCAAGCTCCCCCGGTTTCACGTCCAGGTCGACCCCGGAAATCAGCATCCGGCGGGCCTTGCGTTTTTCCATCACCTCAAGCCCGCGGTCGATCCGCTTCGGACCGCCGGTCAGCACCACCACGCCGTCGGTCTGCTCGAGCTCGGCCGGTTGCGGCAAAAAGATCGCAAACCACATGAAGCCCAGCATCCATATGAGCAGGATCGAAGAGAGGAAGCGTCGGATCATAGCATCTTCTTGAGCGTTGATAGCACCGTCCAACGGGCCATCGCCATCGAAAGACCCGTAACCGCGACTGGAATGAACAGCAAGAGAAGCCATCCATAAAGCGGAACCGAAGCGCCAGCGAGCAAGCCAGGTTCAAGCGCAGCCACACGCTCACCAAGCAAAAGGATCACGACAACCGCCAAAGCAAGCCCCAGCACGCCGCCGAAAAGCGAATCGAGCGCAACCCGGCGTTGGAACAAGCGCGCCACCTGCAGGTCGGTGCCCCCCATCATATGCATGATTTCGATCGTGCCCTTATGCGTGTTGAGTGCGCCGCGCACGGCGAGGGCGACGGTTGCACCAGTTGCAAAGAGCAACAGCAACACAATGGCAAGCGCCAGCCAGAGCATCGAAGCAATCAGATCGAACCATGGCTTCAGCCATTGGGCATTGCCATCAATGCGTACCGACGGCGCGATGCGCGAAAGGTCTCGCTTGATCGATTGAAGCCGCGCTGCATCGGGCGCGTTGCTGAATTCGACCTCGACCAGTGCGGGGACGGGTATGCCGCTGTCCGATGCGATATCGCCGAGCCAGGGTTCAAGCAGGGCGCGCGCCTCGCTTTCAGGGACAAGAGTCGCCGCCGTTACGTCCGGCTGTTTGCGCAACAGCGAAGCGACTTCGCGTTGCTGCGCGACCCGCGCATCGGCGTCCGTCTCCAATATCTGCACCGTTGCCTGCCGCGACAGGGATTCGCTCCCCTGCCTTGCCGACTGTGCCAGTGCCAGCGCGGCTGCGGCGGCAATCAACGAAAGGAACAGCATGATCGCCATCACCCAGGGCATCGGGCCGGTGAAGCGCCCATCGGGGATCAATTGTCGCTCATGCGGATTGGCGGTGAAGGGCAATCTCATCCGCGCACCTAATTTCGCAAGATCAGAGGGCGCGGGGGATGGCGCAATGCGCCGGTGGGATCCGATAGTCGGCCCTTGTCGAGCCGCATCATCTGCGCACCTTCAATTTCCTGCAGCAGGTGAATATCATGTGTTGCGACCACCACTGTCGTCCCGAGCCGGTTCAACGCGGCGAACAGCTTGAGCAGGCGCAGTGCCATATCAGGATCGACGTTGCCGGTAGGCTCGTCTGCAACCAGCATTTCGGGCCGACCGATGACTGCACGCGCAATCGCCACCCGTTGCTGCTCACCCCCTGAAAGCGTTGCCGGCCGGGCCGAGGCGCGTTCGGTCAATCCGATCCAGTCGAGCATTTCATTGACTGGCCCCACCAGGTCGCGCTCCGATATTCCGGCGATGCGCAATGGCAGGGCGATATTGTCAAACGCGCTCAAATGCTGGACCAGCCGGAAATCCTGGAACACCACCCCGATCCTGCGACGGAATCCGGGCAATCGGCTACGCGGCATCGCGACCAGATCTTCCCCGAACATGCGGATGGCCCCGCGGCTGGGGCGGTGTGCCAGATAAAGCAGCTTGAGCAGCGACGTCTTGCCCGCACCCGACGCGCCCGTGAGGAAGTAAAAACTGCCCGGGAACAGCTTGAAGCTGACGTCGGTCAGTGTCTCCGCTCCGGTGCCGTACCGCAGGCCCACATTATCGAATTCGGCAACGCTTTGCATCGGGGAAGGGCATCGCACATTCATTGCGGCTTCGCAAAGGCTTGTTGCACGGCAGGATGCCCGTCGATGGCGATAAAACGCGCTCCGTCCACAGCATAATCGCCAGATATGCTTGCATCGGCGAATCGCTGGTGTCTATGACTAGACCATGCTGCTGATCTGCCCGGAATGTCGGACCCGATATGTCGTTCCCGACAGCGCCATTGGCGCAAATGGCAGGCAGGTGCGCTGCGCGAATTGCCGGCATAGCTGGTTCCAGAGTGGCATCGAAAGCCCGCCAGCGCCCCCGGCACCTTCGATCGTGGCCCCGCCGACAGCAGCGGAGACGGCGCAAGACGAAGCCGTTTCCCACGAAACCGTCGAAAGCCCTTCGGTTACTCCCTCAGTCGTAGCTGCGGCCGAGCCGATGCAGGAAGATGTACCTGCAGAGGCAGACGCTGCCCCCGGTTTCGCATCCTTTGCCGACGAACCGGCTGTGACAACCAAGGAAGCGCCAGAGCTTCCCCAGCGTTTCACCACGCCCGCACCGGCACCGGCGCCCGAACCGGTGGTCTATGCCGATCCCGAACCGGTAGAAACGCGCAGCCAGTTTGCGCGCGAGCCGCTGTTCCGGCCGCGCCGCAATCCAGCAAAGCTGTGGACCTATGCCGCGATCGCCTTTGCTATACTGGTGACCGGTCTGGGCGCGGCGACATGGTATTTTGGCTGGCTCGACAACAGTTTCGGTTCATCGATTGGTGAGCCTGACCTCAAAATCGTGCTGCACGACAATCTGGAACTGGGTCGCGATGCTGACGGTTCGCCCTATTTCATTGCCAGCGGCTCGATCGTCAATCCGACCGCGCAAACACAGCGCGTCCCCGAACTGCTGGTGACACTGAAAGATGCCAGCGGACGTCCTGTCTATAGCTGGACGATGAAGGCACCGGTCCGCACATTGGCACCCGGCGCCAAGGCCGATTTCAGCCAGCTTCGCCGCGACGTCCCACTGGCGGCTTCGCGCATCAGTGTCGGTTGGGCGCTGGGCGGCTAACCCGTTTTCAAAAAAGTCGATTTGCGGAGCGCCGTCGCGTCGCCCTGTTTGCCGCGCCGTCACTCGCTCGGCACGTGGGTCGCTCTTTGCCGTATCGACCGCCTCCATCCGCACGATCGTGACCGTAGCGGTACCCACCGCCTGAACGCGCGACGGAACGGTAGGGGTTGCAGCAATCGCCGCAGCGGTCAGGGCTGATATCCATCCAGTCACAGACAGTGTTTAACGATTTGTTAACCCTCGTCGGCAAGGGCGAAAGAGGGTTAACGCGTAGGCAAATCCCCTTCCGCCTGCAAAAAGCGCGAGCAACGCCGACAGTTGCCCCAAATCGCGACAAATTCAGTTGCGGACTTTATCGTGCGATTGCGGTTGCGTCGCCCAAAGCCATTTGCTAGGGGCGCGCTCCTACCTGTCAGGGCAAGTGCGGTCATGGCGGAATTGGTAGACGCGCAACGTTGAGGTCGTTGTGGCCGAAAGGCCGTGGAAGTTCGAGTCTTCTTGACCGCACCAAATCTTTAAGTGCCGACTGGAATCGCCCTTAATTGGCGCTCATCACCCGAATGCGACAGCCGTACTGGCTTATCACTCAACCTTGATGGCTGCGCCGTTGCTGTCTGCGCTTCGGTACATTGCTTCTATTATACGTATATCCCGCAGCCCCATTTCACCGGGTGTACGATGTTTGGTGTTGGTCCGCGCCGCTTCGGAAAATGCATCTAGCTGAGCGGCAAACTGCGTTCCGGCGTTGGCAGTATTGATAAGCGCCTTTGGTTGGCCGGATCGCGCGATGAAGAGGTCATTGTCGTAATATGTTGATGCCGGCTCCATCGACAAAGCACCGCTGCTGCCTTGGTAATGGTGCCGGGTGACATAGCTGTAGCAATAGGAAGAAGAGCCCTGCACGACGCAGCCATTTGCAAGCTTGGCCCGCCAGCTCAATCCCCCCTCGACCTCGCGAAAGCGCGGGTCATTTGCAGGGCTGGTGTAAATGGCCGAAACCTCGATGACTTCGGAATCGAGGTGGAACAATGCGCCATTCAAGCCATAGATGCCGATATCGTACATCGATCCGCCGCCGCCAAGCTCCTTTGTCAGCCGCCACTGGTGCGGAGGATAGTCAGGATTTGCATTAAACCCGGCGTCAGCAGAACCATATCGCACATCGCCAATTTCCCCTTTCGCCAATCGTTGCCGGGCTTCGATATTTGCCGGTTCGAAATGCACCCGGTAGGCTACGCCAAGTTGCCGATTGGCAGCGTTGGCAGCCGCGATCATCGCTGCGCATTCTTGTGAGGTTGAAGCCATCGGCTTTTCGCACAAGACATGCTTTCCTGCCTTCAAGGCCCGGATCGTGTACTCGGCGTGCAACCCAACCGGCAGGACGATGTAGACACATTCAATTTCCTGGTTGTCGATAATCCGGTCGAAATTGGCGTAATCATATAAATGGCGCACAGCATATCGTTCACCCAATTGGGCCGCCTTTTGCGGACTGCCAGAGACGAATGCGGTGATTTTTGATCGGCGCGCATCTGCAAAGCCGGGAATGATCTGTCCGATCGCGAAACTGCCAAGCCCGACAATTGCCCAGCCGGTTTTGGCTGCCGGGCTTTCCGGGAGGACGGCATTGCCTGGCATGGGTTGGCCCTCAGCTTTTTGTGCAAGAGCCCCGGAAAAGGACGTGCTGGCCAGCGAGGCCGCACCCATGCCGAATAAAAGTTCGCGCCGTTGTATCCTGCTATCCGACATCAGAATCTCCTCTTCCGCACCTCGTCCATTTTGCTTTTGACGCAGCATAACAGCTTGCCATGACGGCGCCAGATAAATATGGTAGCGCTATCAAAGGGAGTGAGAGAGGGTTTTTCAATGAGTTCCAACGCAAATCAGGGGACCAACATGGGGTTGGTCACCGCAATCGTTGCGGTAGCGACGATCGGCGGGCTGCTATTTGGTTATGACAGCGGTGCAGTCAACGGCACGCAAGGCGGTTTGGTCAAGGAGTTTGGCCTTAGCGATGCGGCATTGGGCTTTACCGTCGGATCTTTGTTGATCGGCTGTGCTGTCGGTGCATTTCTTGCGGGTCGCCTTGCCGATGCGCTGGGACGCCGCAAAGTCATGCTCGTGGCAGCTGCCTTGTTCCTCGTGGGGGCGCTGGTCCAGGGATATACGGACAGCCACACCATCTTTGTCCTTGCCCGTTTCGCAGGCGGCATGGCGGTAGGTGCAGCGTCGGTTCTGTCACCACTCTATATTTCCGAGGTGGCCCCGGCGAACGTCCGTGGGCGGCTTACAACAGTACAGCAGGTAATGATCATTACCGGCCTGACTGCTGCCTTTGTCGTCAACTATTTCCTTGCGCAAAGCGCTGGAGATTCACTCGCGCAAATTGCCGGTCGTGAGGCCTGGCGCTGGATGTATCTTGCGCAAGCTATCCCGGCGGCAGTGTTCCTCGTTGCCTTGCTGTTCATTCCGGAAAGCCCTCGCTACCTTGTCAGCCGTGGGCAGGATGCAGAGGCAAACAAGGTGCTTACGCGGCTGTTTGGCGCAGACGAAGCATCGCGCAAGATAGGCGAAATCAAAGCCAGCTTTGCCGCCGACCATCGCCCGCGCCTTGCAGATGTATTAGGCGGCAGTGCCGGATTCCGGCCGATCGTCTGGGCGGGTATAATGTTGGCCACATTCCAGCAGTTCGTCGGCATCAACATCATATTCTATTATGGCGAAACCTTGTGGAAGCTTGCCGGCGTGTCCGAAGAAGTAGCTCTGGAGCGCAATATCATTTCAGGCGCTGTATCGATTGCTGCTGTTTTCGCTGCCCTGATGGTGATCGACAAGATCGGTCGCAAACCGCTGCTGATGATTGGTTCAATCGGCATGGGCGTGACACTCGCCGCAATGACATGGGCATTCAGCGGTGCTGGTAGCGATGCCGCTGGCAACCTTCAGCTAAGCGAAACAGCAGGTTATGTCGCGCTCGTCGCTGCAAATCTTTATGTCATCTTTTTCAACTTCAGCTGGGGCCCGGTAATGTGGGTTATGCTCGGTGAGATGTTTCCGAACCAGATGCGCGGTTCGGCGTTGGCCGTGGCGGGCTTGGCGCAATGGGGTGCCAACTATCTTGTTGTGCAGAGCTTCCCCGCGATGGCGAGTGGGCTTGGCCTCGCGACGACTTATGCGCTTTACACATTGGCCGCTTTTGTCAGCTTCTTCCTTGTGCGCTCGTTCGTCAACGAAACCAAGGGCAAGGAACTGGAAGAAATGGAAGGCTGAGGCCTTACTCAGACCTGTGTGGGCAGGGGCCGCGGCTTGGTCGCGGCCCCTTTTTTACGCCCGGCAATGCTCTTCGATGAATTGGCGGTGGGTCGGCATGTAAGCTGCAGAGTTTGCCACTGCCTCCTTGATTTGGCGCAGGCGATTGCGGCACTCATTCTCGCTCATCAGGTCGGCCACGGCATCATAATCCTGGTTCTGCAGACCTTGACCCGTCATCACGGCAAACCAACTGGTGTCGTTGAACAGTTCGTCATTCTCGCGGAAACAACGGCCGCTTGATTCAAAGATCCGGATCTTCTCGGCAAGCCTTTCAGGCACCGGCATGTTGCGGCAATAATCCCAGAATGCGGAGTCGTCGCGCTGGGTAACCTTGTAATGGAGCACAAGGAAATCCCGTATGAATTCGGATTCGGCCAGCAGCAAACGGTTATAGCGGTCGCGGTGCACGGGGTCGAAACCGCGATCAGGGAAATTGGCCAGCAAACGGGATATGCCATTCTGGATCATCCAGATGCTCGTCGACTCAAGCGGCTCCATGAATCCCGAAGAAAGACCGATGGCCACACAATTCTTTTCCCAAAAGCGCGCCCTGTGGCCGGTGGTGAAGCGAATGAAGCGCGGATCGGCCAGTTGCTCCCCGTCCAGATTGGCGAGCAGGATGGAGCAAGCTTCGTCATCGCTCATATACTCGCTGCAATAGACATGGCCATTGCCGGTGCGGTGCTGCAACGGGATGCGCCATTGCCACCCTGCGGTGCGCGCAGTGGATCGGGTGAACGGCGTCAAGTCTTCAACAGAGGCGCATGGCACCGCAATCGCCCGGTTGCACGGCAAATGGTGCGACCAATCGACATAAGGAACACCCAATGTCTTGCCGATCAGCAAGGCATGAAATCCGGTGCAGTCGATAAAGAGATCGGCCGATACCTGGGCTCCGGAGTTGAGAGTAACGCTCTCTATAAACCCGCTATCGGGATGTTGATTGACTGCGTCTATGCGGCCTTCGATCCGCTGCACACCCATCTGCTCGGCTATGTTTCGCAGATATAGTGCATACAGCCCCGCGTCGAACTGAAAGGCATAGGCAATACCACTCAGCGGGGAATTGCCGGCATCAAACGGCCGCATGAATTTGCGCTGCTTGGCCGCAAGTGCCATCAGTGAGAAATCCTCGGCGTCGGCAAAGGCCGGGTCATTCGCCAGCCGCTGCCAGTAAGCGTGGAACGATACCCCCTCCATGTCGACGCCATATTTGCCGAACGGATGGAAATAGGTTTTGCCAATCTTTCCCCAATCGACAAATTCGATCCCCAGTTTGAATGTGCCCTTGGTGCGTCGCACAAACTCATTTTCATCGATGCCGAGCAACCGGTTGAAAATGCCGATTTGGGGAATGGTGGCTTCGCCAACACCCACAATGCCAATCTCTTCGGATTCAACCAATGTGATGCTGGCGTAATTTGGGCCGAGCACCTTTGCCAGGGCACATGCCGACATCCAGCCCGCCGTGCCGCCTCCGATAATGGCGATCGACTTTATTCGTTCGTTCCGCATTTATGCTGCGCCCTGTTTCGAAAATGCTGCACTTCCGGAAAATGTCATTTTCATGAATTTCCATTCTTGTCGAGACGCGACATTTGCGATATGCGAATGAATGTTAGCGCTATCTAGACAACAGAGTGGCGCTGTAGGAGAAGCTTAGAATCGCTTTGGGAGGGGCCTGTGAAAACAATTTCGAACAATCGTGCACGCCGATTCGGCAAGTGGATGCAGGGTGCATCCGCGATAGCGGTAACCTCCGCTGCCATGATCGCCCAGCCAGCATTGGCGCAAGACGCGCAACCTCAGGAATCTGAGGCCGCAGCAGACGATCAAGCGATCGTCGTAACGGGTTTCCGGGCATCGCTTGAAAATGCCCAGAACCGCAAAAAGAATTCAGACACAATCGTCGATTCAGTCACCGCAGAAGATATCGGCGCGCTTCCGGATCGCTCGGTTACTGAAACCTTGCAGCGTATTCCGGGCATCTCGATCAACCGCTTCGCTGCGGGCGTCGATCCGGACCACTTTTCAGTCGAAGGTTCGGGCGTCGTCGTTCGCGGCCTGACCTATGTCCGGTCGGAGTTTAACGGACGCGAGGCATTCACTGCAAATAATGGTCGGGCACTCGGCTTCGCTGACGTGCCATCCGAGCTGCTCGGCGGCGTGGATGTATTCAAGAGCCCTTCGGCGGATCGCGTGGAAGGTGGCATTGCGGGTGTCGTAAACCTGCGTACGCGCCTGCCCTTTGACAAGAAAGGCCTTGTGGTCGCGGGCTCGCTTGAGCTCAATTACAGCGACTTTGCAGAGAAATCGTCGCCAACCGGCGCGGTCGTATTGAGCAACACTTGGGATACTGGAATCGGTGAAATTGGCTTGCTTGCAAGCTTTTCCTATTCGCAGCTGTTCTCACGTGCTGACCGTTTCCAGGTTTCCAGCTTCCGTGTTCGCCCGATCTACAGCAATGGCACGCGCACCGATGTAGTTCCCTTCACAGGTGCGACGCAACGCGGTGAAGGCCTCTTCCCGCGCGGGGCTGTCATGGGGAACCAGGAATTTGACCGCGAACGTTATGGTTATGCAGGTGCCGCTCAATGGCGTAGCAATGATGGCCGTGCAGAAGCGACCTTCCAGTTCTTGCGTTCGGATGCGCGCCAGGCGTGGACCGAGCACACCATGGAAATCGCAACAGACAATGTGGCGAGCAATGGTGACTCGCGTGCTGTAGCAGGCACGTCCATTACGTTCGATGACTCCGGCCTGTTCGATTCCGGTGTGATTACCGGCCCCACTGGCTGGCGTTCCGACCAGTTCGATCCGGCTGCCAGTGGTGGTATCCGCACGCCTGCCTTTGGCTTGCAATCGAACAATATCCGTCGCGACAATCTCAGCCGTGCGGTGACCTCCGATTATGCAGCCAACTTCAAATGGGATGTTACCGACAATTTTGCGCTGAATGTCGACTATCAGCATGTCGATTCCTTCGTGAAGGTTCTCGACAACACATTGTGGGTTTCGACCTATCAGGATGCCTTCATTGATTTGAATGGCAATGCCTTCCCGACGGTCGAGTTTCGCCCGCCACAAAATTGCGAAACCATCCCCTGCGTTGGTGCACCGGGCAGTTCGAACAATCACCCGACCTATTATTCGGGTTCGAACAACAGCTTCAACAGCCCGTTCAACAGCTTCTACCGCTCCGCAATGGATCATATCGAGGATAGCGATGGCAATTCCGATGCCTTCCGCATCGATGGCGAGTTGTCTTTCCCGGAAGAAGGTTTCCTGAAATCGATCCGGGCAGGCGTACGCTATGCCGACCGTGACCAAACGGCGCGTTTCTCCACCTATAACTGGGGTCGCCTCAGCGAACAGTGGGGCAATGGCGGGCCGGTATGGCTGGACGATCCAGTTGACAATGTGACTGGGGGTCGCGGGGGAACCGCACCGCAGGGGTACGAAGCCTTCTGCTTTGACAGCTTCTTCCGTGGTGCAGTCAGCAACCCGCTGAACGGTCAATGCCGCCTCTTCTACTCGGGCAATACAGCTCGCGATTATGCCGCGATGATTGCCTATGCTGGCGCTATCAACCGGGAGTGGGAGCCAACCACGACGGTCGATGGGCGGGTGATCAACGGCGGCTGGAATGCGCTTGCAAACCGCCCCGGTGTCGTAACTGGCACACCTTTCCTTCCGGGCGAAATCAATGCCGTCAGCGAAACTAACAAAGCGGCTTATATCATGGCTCGCTTTGGAACCGAGTTTGCGGGTGGTGCGAACCTCAGCGGAAATATCGGCGTTCGCTATACAAAGACACGTCGTAACGCGCCGGGTTATCTCCAGATCGTCAACAATCCGGGGGCAATACCTTCGGAAACGACCTGTTCGACCATTCCGCCGGGTAGCCCGGTTCCTGGTTTCTGCACCTTTTCTGCTGCCGTGCGCCAGTCCGCACGAAACTTCCTCAATGGCGCTTTGACGCCGGTCGAGGCACAGACCAGTTACGACTTCTGGCTGCCAAGCTTTAACGCGAAGCTTGAAGTCGGTGGTGGTCTGCAGTTCCGTGCCGCCTATTTCAAAGGTGTTGCACCACCGGAGTTCGGATATACCCGCAACTACTACAACGTTCCGGGTCTGAATGCGGTTGAAAACCGGGATGCGGCCGGGAACATCATTCCGGGAAGCTTCTCGATCCAGTCGACATTCAATGCGGGCAACCCGTTCTTGAAACCGACCACTTCGGATAACTTTGATCTTACCGCCGAATGGTATTTCGGAAACAATGTCGGGCAGTTGACGGCATCCTTCTTCCACAAGCGGCTGAAGAATGTCGTTACCAACGGTATCGTACGCACACCGATTACAAATAACGGCGCGACATTCGATGCAGTGGTCACAACGCCGATCAACGCCGAAGAAACCGGCAAGATCACAGGCTTCGAACTGGCTTATCAGCAGGTCTATGATTTCCTACCGGGCTTCCTGAAGGGCCTGGGCCTGCAAGCCAACTATACCTATGTGAAGAGCAGCGGCGTTCCGCAGAGCACATTGTCGGCAACCGACCCTGATGTTGCTGCCGGTCGTGTGTCGAACATTGCTGGTGATGAATTCCCGCTGCAGGGGCTTTCGAAGCATACATTCAACATTACGCCGTTCCTCGACGTGGGTTCGCTCTCGCTTCGCGCCAGCTATAACTGGCGGTCGAAGTATCTGCTGACGATCCGTGACGTTATCACGCCGTTCGATCCGATATTCCAGCGCGCCTACGGCCAACTCGATGCTTCGGCGACATTCAGTGTCACCGACAATTTCAAACTGGGAATTCAGGGCGTGAACCTGTTGAACTCGGTCACCAAAACCTCTGCTGCGGTTCTCGACCAGAATGGCGATGTTCGCCTGGTGCCGCGCGGTTGGTACATGAACGATCGTCGCTATACGATGATCGCGCGCTTCAACTTTTAATCCCGTGTAGTCCTCTACATAACAACTGGGCCGGAGAACGATGTTTTCCGGCCTTTTCTTTTTTGGACCATGAACGTCATGCATAAAATGCCTTCACTTATTGCCGGAACGGTACTGGCGCTTTCATCACCTTTGATTGCAGGCGAAACGGCTGAAACGCCTGATCAGCGCGCGGAAGCGCTGGTAAAACGAATGACGCGCGAGGAAAAAATCAGGCTCGTTCACGGGCATTATCCCAACCAGATGAAGGAACGCCCTGATGGCGTACCGATGTCGGCGGGTTATGTGCCCGGGATCGAAAGACTGGGCATACCAGCACAGCGGATGACAGACGCAAGCCTGGGCGTTGCGGCAGCGCACCAGCCCGAAAACCCGGCAACTGCCTTGCCCTCGGGTCTGGCTTTGGCCGCCACTTTCAATCCCCAACTTGCGCTTGAAGGTGGCAGGGCCATCGGAGCCGAGGCGAGAACAAGAGGATTTAATGTTATGTTGGCGGGCGGCGCCAACCTGACCCGCGAGGCGCGCGGCGGGCGCAACTTTGAATATGCTGGCGAAGATCCGCTGCTTGCCGGTGTCATGGTCGGCCAGTCGGTGAAGGGCATCCAGTCGAACAACATTGTTGCCACGATGAAGCATTTTGCCGTCAATGCGCAGGAGGGTGGCCGCGACGTAATCAACGTGGTGATCGACGAGGCTGCCCTGCGCGAAAGCGACCTGCTTGCTTTCCAGAAACTTCACGAAATTGCGGACCCTGGCGCCATCATGTGCGCGTATAACAAGGTGAATGGTGATTATGCCTGCGAAAACAAGGCGCTGATCGACATTGCGCGCAAGGATTGGGGCTGGAAGGGTTGGATGATGTCCGATTGGGGCGCGGTCTATTCGACGGTGAAAGCCGTCAATGCCGGCCTCGACCAGGAAATGGGCGAGGAACTCGACGAATGGGTTTGGTTCGGCAAGATGCTGTCCAAGGCTGTCGACAGTGGAGCGCTGCAAGAAAGCCAGTTGAACGCCATGGTGCAACGAATCCTGCGCAGTTACTTTGCCCATGGCGTAATGGACAATCCGGTAAAACCGGGTGTCGAACCCGATCTGGCTGTCCATGCCGACATTCCGTTGAAGGCGGCAGAGCAGGGAATTGTTTTGTTGAAGAATGAAGGCGCCCTGCCCTTATCGGCCGCCACATCTTCTGTTGCGGTAATTGGCGGGGCCGCCAATCTGGGCGTCTATTCGGGGGGCGGGTCAAGCCAGGTCAAACCGCGAGGCACCATATTGCTGCCGCCGCCTGTACCAGCGCCGGTATTCATTCGGGCAATCTACCTGCATCCATCTGCACCGCTTGACCACATCCGGAAACAGGCTGGAAAGTCGGCGGTGGTTTATCACGACGGCCGTGAAATTGCCGAGGCGGTTGAGGTCGCACGAAAGGCCGAGACCGTCATACTATTTGCCAGCCAATTCACGATGGAAGGGCAAGACGCGGCGATGGAGCTGGATGGCAATCAGGATGAGCTGATTGCTGCCGTAGCATCAGCCAATCCGAATACGATTGTGGTTCTGGAAACGGGCGGCGCAGTCAAAATGCCGTGGCTGGACAAGGTAAAGGCGGTGGTTGCGAGTTGGTATCCGGGCGGCCGGGGTGGAGAGGCCATTGCCAATATATTGTATGGTAAAACAAACCCTTCTGGCAGGTTGCCCATCACCTTCCCGGCAAGCGAGGCGCAGCTTCCCAACCCCATCCTTCCCGGTTCATTGCTTCCGCGCGGCAATGAAATTGGGAACACCCAACCTGAACCATTCGACGCATTTTATCCGGAAGGTGCGGATGTCGGCTATCGCTGGTTCGCCCGGACAAAGGCCCAGCCGCTTTTCCCCTTTGGTTACGGGCTTAGCTATACCCGTTTCGAACATTCGGACCTGCGGTTCGATGCCGCTGCCTGGACAGTGCGTTTCACCGTCCGGAACATTGGCGAGCGATCCGGCGCGGATGTGGCGCAAGTTTATCTGGCGCCGCCCAATGGCCAGTCGCGGCTGGTGGGCTGGGCCCGCGCCGAACTAGCGGCTGGGGCGAAAGGCGCGTATGAAGTTACGCTCGATCCGCGCTTTGCTGCTCGTTTTGATGTTGCTACCAAGCAGTGGGTGATCGAACCGGGCCTCTATCGCCTAAGGCTTGCCACATCAGCTACGGACAGCGGGCAGTCGGTCGAGGTGCGATTGCCGCGACAGACCTTTGCCGTGAATTGGAAGCCCACCGATGCATTGGCGGTCACGGGCAAGGCGCGCTAAATCCTAGCGCGCCTTTGCCTCTGCAAACAGTTTCGCCAGCTCTGCATGCATCGCCTTTGGCTTGAATGACGGATCATAAGGGCAACCGCGCAACAGCAACTTATCAGCGCGGGGCGAGAAACCCTGCAGCCAGCTATATTTGTCACACATTCCCCAAGCCAAAATGTCCTTGAGCTGCGGATACTCCAGCATCACTTCCATATAGGCGCGAAGATATCGGGCGACGCCCTTGTCACGCAATTTGAAGTCCGAGGGCAGCGCGTTGCATTTGACGTCCAGCTCCGTGATCATCAGCTTGTACCCCATGCCCACCGCTTCGTTCAGGAAAGCGCGCCATTCCTTTTCCTGATAGGGGCCAAGGCCTGTTTTGGGATCGAGGGAGTGCATTTCGATATGCGACTGCACCCCCAGTGTATCGACGGGGGTTCCGCGTTTGCGAAAACCTTCCAGCAGCTTAAGGACGCCAGTCCGGTGTTTTTCGTTCCCAGGCTCCCAACTCATATAGTCATTATAGACCAGCTCCGTATCTGGGGCTTCAGCTCTTGCAGTGCGATAGGCAAGGTCAAGTGTCGCCTCGACTCCACCCATGGCCTTGGACAGTGACGTCTGGACAAGACCTGACGTTTCAGGATCGACCGCTTCGTTGACCACATCATAGCTTTTGATCTTATTGCCATATCTGCGCATCACGGTCTGGATATGTCCGGTCAGTATTGCCTCCGCTTCGCTGGCAGGGCGGTTGCCGTAATCATGCGTGTTGAGCCAGTTCGGGAACCATTTGGGTCGATGCCACAGCAACGTATGGCCGCGAACCGCCATTCCGTTCTTGCCGGCATAATCGACAATCGCATCGAAACGGCGAAAGTCATAGGCTTGCCGCGACGGGCGGATCGATTGCCACTTCATCTCATTTTCCGCGACGAGCACACCGCAATCAGCCTCTAAAAGCCGTGCATAGGCGGGGTTGGCAAAGCTGCCTGCATCGGCACCAGCAGGGGCCCAGGCAACGGCGCTGCCAAAACGCAGTCCCTTGGGTGAGGCGACGGCGTTCAGCCCCTTGGCTCTTTTGCCCGCAAGCGCGACAGCGGGTGTCTCCATCACCGTGGCGGCTGCAAGTGCAGCGGCCCCTGCCCCCAGAAATGCGCGACGATCCGAATTTATGTGTGACATGATGGTGCCCTTTTAATGGTCAGCGTGGTTTTCAGCCTTCAAGGCTCTTGGAATAGGGTGCTGGTTTGAGGCGCGGAACGAGCAGCTGGATTGCGCCCAGTGCGATCAGATATCCGAAAGCTGCATAGGTAATCAGCGGTACATAGCTTCCCGTCAGTTCAAGCGTCCAACCTGTGGCCTGCGCCATCAATATGCCGCCAATCGCGCCCGCGCATCCGCCTAGCCCTGCCACAGTTGCCACGGCGCGCTGCGGATACATGTCGGATATCAGGGTGAACAGATTCGACGAAAAGGCTTGGTGCCCTGCGGTCGCCAACCCGATAATCAGCACGGCGATAGCCGGTGTCGGGGCCTCAATTACAAACAGCAATGGAAGGGCGCAGAGTGCCGCCCCCAACATCACAATCTTGCGCGCCGGATTTGCGCCCCAGCCACGTTTGATCAATTTGCTCGAAACCCACCCACCCGCAATCGATCCCACATCGGCGAGCAGGTAAACCCCGATCAGCGCCGGCCCAATCGTTGCCAATATTCCACTTTTGCCTTTCGGAAACAGTTCCATCCCTTGCGTTTTTGCAAGGAAATCGGGCAGCCAGAACAAGAAGAGATACCAAACGGGATCGGTGAAAAACTTGCCCGCGATGAAGGCCCAAGCCTGGCGGTGTCGCAGTGCTTCCTTCCAGCTGAGTGTTGCCCCACCGGTTTCTGCAACCTCGCCGCGAATATGACGAAGCTCCGCCGCTCCAACTTTGGGGTGCTCTTCCGGCTCACGATAGACCTTCCACCAAAAGAGCAGCAGGATGAATCCCAAAAGCCCGGTAACAAGAAAGGCTGCTTGCCAACCATGGAGTGCCGCAACAGTCAGGGCGATGATCGGCGTTGCCAATACGCCGACATTTGCCCCGGCATTGAGGAAGCCCACACCCAAGGCTCGCTCGCTTTTCGGAAACCAGCTGGCGACTGCTTTGACCGCTCCCGGATAGGCCCCTGCCTCGGCAATGCCGAGCGCGATCCTTGCCAGCATGAATTGCAGCACTGTGCGCGCGCCAGCATGCAATGTCGCTGCAATGCTCCAAAGGAGTATTGCTATTGCCATTCCCTTGCGCGTACCGATGCGATCAAGCCACTTGCCGACGAGCAATAGTCCAAGGGCATAGCTTGCCTGGAACGCGGTAACGATGTTGCCATAATCAACTTCGCTCCACCCCATGTCTTTTTCGATCATGGGTTTGAGGACGCCAAGCACCTGACGGTCAACATAGTTTATCGTGATGACAAAGAATAACAGGGTGCAAATCACCCAGCGATAGCGACCAGTCGGGATAGCTGAAGCCGTCATCCGCCGATCAGACTATCGTCAATTTGGCGGATTTGAGATTGGCAGAACTGTTGCCAACGCCAATCTCGACCTCTCCAGTTTCGACCACTTCGCGCATGGCCTTGTCCCATAACGCAAATGCCGATGCATCGAGCCGGAACGAAATGCGGCGCTTTTCTCCTGCCGCCAATGTCACGCGTTCAAATCCACGCAGTTCGAGCAACGGTTGCGTGACCGAAGCCTGTTTCCGGCTGATGTACAGCTGCACTACTTCATCGCCAGCGCGCGTTCCTGTGTTGGTGATATCAACGCTGACTTCTACCGAACCATTGGTTTCCATCCGAACCGTGGAAAGTTGCGGCGTCCCGATTTCAAAGCTGGTGTAACTCAGGCCAAAGCCAAAGGGGAAAAGCGGCGTCCGTTCATCGAACAGGTAACCCCGCTTCGATGTTGGTTTGCGGTTATAGAAATGCGGTACCTGCCCCGCATTGCGGGCAACAGTGACGGGCAGCTTTGCGCCGGGATTGACCTTGCCAAACAGCGCCTCTGCCATTGCCGTGCCGCCTTCCTGGCCAGGATACCAGCATTCCAGTAGCGCGCTGGATTTGGCGACCACATTGGGCCAACTGGGTGGGCGGCCATTGATCGCACAAGTGATTATCGGCTTGCCTAAAGCCGCCATCGCATCGACCAGTTCGTTCTGCTCACCCACAATGTCGATCGAGGTGCGATCACCCAGGTGGGTTTCGGCAAAACCTTCGCGGCTGGTCTGTTCGGTATCGCCGATGGCGAGTATGATGATGTCGGCGTTCCGGGCCACATCCACCGCCTCTCGGATCAGTTCCCGGTTCTTTACGGGGTCCGCCAGTTTGACATCGCTTTGTGAACGGTCCTCGCTTTGGGTGATAAACACGCCTTGCGCGGTGATGATCCTCACAGTCTGGCTCACCAGCGCTCGGATGCCCTCGATAAGGCTTACCGATTGTTTGGGTACACTCGAATAGCCCCCTAAACGCGCGATTGCATGGTTGGGGCCAATGACCGCGATGGTCTGTGCTTTGCCTGCATCGATTGGCAATGTGCCGTCATTCTTCAACAAGCACATCGATTTTCGCGCCGCTTCCAGTGCAAGCGCGCGCGCTTCAGCATTTCCGGTCAGGGATGCGGTTTTCTTTGCATCGCCATAGGGATTTTCGAACAAGCCGCAACGGAACTTGAAGGTCAGCATGCGCGCAACCGCTTGGTCGATAAGCTTGAGGTCTACCTTGCCCTGTTTGACTTGGTCGGTCAGCGATTTGAACGCCATGCCGTCGGGCAGTTCACTGTCGACGCCGGCTTCCAATGCCAATCGTGCTGCATGCTCAAGATCCTTGGCCACATGGTGCAGGCTGTAGAGCTCATTCACGCCGCCATAGTCGCTGGCGATGATGCCATCGAAGCCCCATTCTTCGCGCAGCACTTTTCCGAGTAGCCATTGGTTGGCATGGCTCGGTACGCCATCGATTTCGTTATAACTGGGCATCACGGCCCCGACCGAGGTCCGGCGGACAATTTCTCGGAAGGGTGGGAAGAAATTTTCGCGTAATTCGCGCTCGCCAAAGGGAGCGGGGGCAACATTGTTGCCAGCCTCTGGCTGGCCATGTCCGGTCATGTGCTTGAGAGTGGCAAACACCTTCTCGTCGCGCAATTTTTCGAACTTGCCTGGCCCTTGCAGCCCTTCGACCGCAGCGACGCCCAGTTCGGAAACCAGGTACGGATCTTCACCGAAGGTTTCTTCGATCCGGCCCCAGCGCGGATCGCGAACGATATCGACCACGGGGGACAACACATAAGGTACACCGCGCGCGCGCACTTCACGTGCAATCACAGATTGGACGCGGCGCATCAGATCGGTATCGAACGCCCCCGCCAAAGCAATCGCCTGCGGGAACATCGTCGCTTCGGTTGCCATATAACCGTGGAGCGACTCTTCGTGGAACAGCACCGGAATGCCGAGCCGCGTCTTTTCGAGTGCCCATTTTTGGACCGCGTTGACAAACTCGACCGTCTGTTGCGGCGTGCGCCAGCGCGCCGCAGTGCCACCTGCTGCGCCCGTTATTCCAGGGACACCGCGTTTGTCCGAAGCGCGGGTGATATGCCCGATCCCGTTGGGAAAAGCGGCCGATGCCTTAGACGGACTGAATGCGAGACCGTCGATGATCTCAGACTTTTGTGCCCAGATTGCGCTGATCTGCACAATCTTCTCCTCAAGCGTCATCCGGCTCAGCAAGTCCGCCACCCGCATGGGGATCGGGGCCTTGGCGTCCTTGTAGACCGGCTTTGCCTGCGCCAACGCAGCTGCAGGGGAAAGGGCAATAGTGGCGGCAGCGATCGATCCCCCCGCTAACAACGGGAGGAGCGATCGGCGCGTCAACACCGGACCGGCCATGTCTATTCGGTGACCGTAAGGGTGACTGATTTGGTCTGAGCGGAACTGGGCCCCGCCATGATGTCGAAATCGCCCGGTTCGATGACTCGCTTCATCTCGGCATTCCACAATTGGAATGCTTCAGGGCCGAGCTTCAACGTTACGCTTTTGCGCTCACCAGGTTGCAGAGTCACCCGCTTGAATGCCTGCAACTGCTTCACGGGCCGTGTGACCGACGCAACCTTATCCCGGACATATAGCTGGACGACTTCGTCGCCCGCCCGCTTTCCGGTGTTTACTACATCAACGGTTACATCGACACTATCGCCAGCCTTGATCGTGCTGCTGGAAAGCCTTGGCGCGGACAGGTCAAAACTGGTGTAGCTGAGGCCAAAGCCAAATGGATAAAGCGGTTCGGTTGTGTCGAACAAATATCCCCGGCGTCCAGAGGGTTTGTAGTTATAATAGAGCGGCAACTGTCCGGCATGACGCGCCACGGTAACCGGCAGCTTGCCGCCTGGATTTTCCTGGCCAAACAGCACGTCGGCGATGGCATGGCCTTGTTGCTCGCCACCATACCAGGTCTCGAGTATCGCATTAGCCTGTTCTGACACCTTGATATAGGATGGCGGACGTCCGTTAACGAGCACCGCAACCACAGGTTTGCCTGTTGCTTTCATTGCATCGAACAGTTCCTGTTGCTCACCCACAAGGTCCAGACTTGAGCGATCGCCCAGATGGTTGTCGGCCCAACCTTCGCGGCTGGTCTGCTCCGTGTCGCCGATAAACAGCAGGATGGTGTCAGCATCCTTGGCGGCTTCCACCGCTGCAGCGATCTTGCGCCTATTTTCTGCCGGATCCGCGAGCTTCACTTCATCGGCCCACCAATCATCATTTTCGGTAATCTTGACGCCTTCGGAATATATGATCTCCGCCTTGTCGCCCACTGCGGCGCGAATGCCGTCCAGCGGAGTTACCGATGCGACAGGTTCACCATAATAACCGCCAAGTCGCGCGACCGCAGCATTGGGGCCGATAACAGCAATCTTCGGTTTGCGTGCAGCTTTGGCCGGGTCGGCAAGGGGGAGTGTTCCGTCATTCTTCAGCAGCACCATTGACTTCACCGCTGCCTTGCGGGCCAAGGCTACAGCTTCGGCATTGCTGGTGATCTTGGTGTCTTCGAACTTGGCATAAGGATTTTCGAACAGGCCTGCGCGGAACTTAATCGAAAGGATGCGCGCAACAGCCTTGTCGATTACCTTCTCATCAACCTCGCCCTTGCGGACGAGTGCGGCCAGACCCGCAAAGGCGCCGCCATTGGGCAAGTCGCTGTCGACGCCAGCATTGAGAGCGCGCTTGGCAGCATCGTCATTCCCGCCGACCATGCCATGGACGCTGCCCATCTGCTCAATGGCGTAATAATCGCTGACCAGCGCACCGTCGAAACCCCATTCGCCTCGCAACACGCCATCAAGCAACCATTTGTTCGAATGGCTCGGCAATCCGTCGATTTCGTTATAGCTCGGCATGACAGCCTGGATACCGGTGCGTTTTACGACCGCTTCAAATGGCGGGAAGAAGTCTTCGCGAAGGGTGCGCTCGCCAATTGGCGCAGGGCCAATATTGCGGCCCCCTTCCGGCTGACCATGGCCGGTCATATGCTTTAGCGTGGCGTATACTTTGCCGTCGGGCAACTTATCGGGCTTGCCTACACCTTGCAGGCCCTCCACCGCTGCAACGCCAATTTCCGCGACAAGATGGGGATCCTCGCCAAAGGTTTCCTCAATCCGCCCCCAGCGCGGATCGCGGGCTACATCGACGACCGGGGACAACACCAGATGCACCCCGCGCGCCCGAACTTCGCGGGCGATAACTGAATTAATCTCCCGGATAAGGTCTGGGTCCCACGACGATGCCATGCCTATGGATTGCGGAAAGCTGGTGGCATCCTTGGCGGCAAAGCCATGTAGCGATTCTTCATGGGTCAGCACCGGAATGCCAAGCCGCGTCTGCTCGACCGCCCATTTCTGAAGTGCATTCACATAGTCCACGCTTTCACGGGCATTGCGGCGCTTGACCACGCGCGGGCTTGATGGGCCCAGCCGGTCGGACGGGCGCGAATATTGCCCGATCCCGTTGGGGAATTTCGACCGTGCCTTGGCCGCATCGAACGCAGTGGTTTTCGGATCCTGAATGTCGGCCTTGCTGTCCCAGATGGCGAGCAGCTGCGCTACTTTTTCATCGAGGGTCATCCGCGAAAGCAGGTCGGCAACCCGTTGTTCGATGGGCAGGCTTGCATTGCGATACGGGGCGTTGGCCGGCGGTTTTGCGCTTGTCGAGCTCGCAGCGGCTGAAGCAGTGTTTTGCAAGGCCATTGCCGGAGCGCAAATGGACAAGGCGATAGCAGCGCCCAGCAAAAGGGCGCTTTTTCTGGCGACAGACATTCTCTCTCCCTACAATATTGTGCATTGATATGCAGAATTGTTAGCGCTACCATGCACGGCATCATCTGGGGGAGTCAAGGGGCTAGTTGCAGGATTTCCATTTGCATCAGTCCGGGGAGGCCGTTTGACAGTGTCGTTACGATATCGGGTTCTTGCCGCGTTGCTGGGGCTATGCCTGCTGTTCCCCGCGCAACCCGGCCATGCTTCCGACAAGGATGGTGAAGACGGATATCGTTTGTGGCTTCGTTACGCCCCGCTCGATCGGTCGGTTGGCCAACAATATGATTTTGTGGGTGCCGGAATTGCGCTTGATGGCATTCAATCACCAACAACAGATGTGGCAATTTCCGAGTTACAGACCGGGTTGCATTCGATGCTAGGACTTAGCGTTGCGGAACATCCATTGGCCCACCGGCCAGCCATCACCTTGCGCAGAATCGGCGCCGGTCAGGCTGATCCGGTTGCTGCAAACTGCAATCTGGCGGCCGATATATCGGGTGGTTTCAGCATTTCGGTTTCAACCGAGGGCGACGAGCCAAAGATCCAGATTGCGGCATTTGATGATATAGGGCTGCTATACGGCAGCTATGCCCTGTTGCGCCACGTACAGCAGGGCAAGCCTCTTGCCGCCATCGCCCATTGTGAAATGCCGCGCATCGCGCAGCGGCTGCTCAACCATTGGGACAATCCGGACGGCAGCGTCGAACGCGGCTATGCAGGCAGGTCGATTTTCGATTGGTGGCGATTGCCCGATCATGTTGACCGGCGGATTATTGACTATGCCCGTGCGAACGCCTCCATCGGAATAAACGGTGCGGTGCTTAACAATGTGAACGCGCGCGCGCGCATGTTGTCTGCCGAATATATCGCCAAGGCAGCGGCGCTAGCGGACGCACTCAGACCTTATGGAATTCGTGTTTATCTGTCTGCACGTTTTTCCGCACCGCGTGATATTGGCGGGCTTCCCAATGCCGACCCGCTAGACCCGCATGTGCGCCAATGGTGGAAGGCGAAGGCAGATGAAATCTATCGCGCAATCCCCGATTTCGGAGGTTTCCTGGTCAAGGCCAATTCGGAAGGGCAACCAGGACCGCAGGATTATGGCCGAACACATGCCGACGGCGCCAACATGCTGGCCGAGGCCATTGGCGATCGTGGCCTGATTTTCTGGCGAGCCTTTGTGTACAAGGCTGAAAATGGCGAAGACCGGGTCAAGCAGGCCTATAGCGAGTTTACACCGCTGGACGGGCAATTTGCCGATAATGTTATTGTGCAGGTCAAGAATGGCCCGCTCGATTTCCAGCCGCGCGAACCTTTCCACCCGCTTTTTGGGGCAATGCCCAAAACGCCTCTCGCCATCGAATTGCAGATTACAAAGGAGTATCTGGGTTTCTCAACCCACCTCGCATATCTGGGGCCGCTGTTTGAAGAAGCATTGGATGCCGATACGGGTATTGGCGATATTCCAAAGCCTGTCGCGTCGATCATCGAAGGAAGCGACGGCGGTCACCGGACGAGCGCAATCGCTGGGGTTGCCAATATTGGAAGCGATCGCAACTGGTCAGGTTCGCATTTCGATCAAGCCAATTGGTATGCTTTTGGCCGGCTGGCGTGGAACCCTTCATTGTCCTCCAGCACGATAGCCGATGAATGGATCGGCCAAACATTTACCCGCAAGCCCTCAGCGCGTCAGGCGATTGCCACGCTGATGCTCGAAAGCCGGGAAGCGGTAGTCGACTATATGACGCCGCTTGGACTGGCCCATTTGATGGGGACAGGGCACCATTACGGCCCCGCTCCGTGGGTCGATAATCTCGAGCGGGCGGACTGGAACCCTTTTTACTTCCACCAAGCGGACAGGAACGGCATCGGTATCGACAGGGGGCGCAATGGCACAAATGCCCTTTCGCAATATTCCGCTCGCGCCGCCGTGCGCTTCGCTTCGCGTGAAGAGCAAAATCTGCCCTTCCTGCTGTGGTTCCATCGAATAGGCTGGAACGAACAAATCGCGACAGGGCGTACCCTTTGGCAAGAGCTGGTCCTGCGATATGATCGCGGCCTTTCTTGGGTCGAAGAGGCTTTAACCAAGTGGAATGGGCTGAAGGCGGATATAGACCCGCGGCGCCATGCCGAAGTTGCCGATTTCCTGAAAATACAGAAGCGGGAAGCGAAATGGTGGCGGGATGCAAGCCTTGCCTACTGGATGGATCGTAACGGCCAGGTTTTACCCGCCGGTGCGGAACCGCCTGCAACGAGCCTCGAGCATTACAAAGGCCTGTCTTTTCCAGATGCACCGGGGAACTGAAATGTTAGCGGTCATCTTGCAAACTTCAGCCAAATGTTCGTTCGCAGCGCATCAGATTTCGTCTTGCAGCGGCGCTTGCTTGCCATATAGCCTGCTTCCATGAAAAACACCGAAAAACCCCAATCTGCCGCACGGGTGCAAGGTCGCAAAGCCGGTCGACGCGCAGGCAACGCTCCGACGATAAACGACGTTGCGATTGCGGCCGGCTGCTCGCCGATGACTGTCAGCCGCGTCATCAATGGCAACGCCAAAGTTAGCGATACCGCGCGGCAGGCGGTGAATGACGCGATCAAGCGCCTCAACTATTCACCCAATCGTGCAGCGCGCAGCCTTGCAGGGGGTGAACAGACTCGCATCGCCTTGCTCTTCGATAACCCGTCAGCTTCCTATCTGAGCGAATTCTTGATGGGCGCGCTGGCTGAGGCAAGTCGGCTCGACGTGCAGTTGATTGTCCAGAGCTGTGACAATCTGACCGCGGCAAAATCGCTCATTCGGCACCTTGCCGAAGGCGGTATCCAGGGTTTCATTCTGCCGCCCCCATTATGTGACGATCAAAGCGTTCTCGATTTGGTGACTGAAATGGATGGCATTGCAATCGCGGTGGGGCCGGGCAAGGCCACCGGATCGCAAGGTGCGGTGCTGATTGATGACTTCCAGGCGGCCTATGACATGACGCGCCACATCATTGGTCTGGGCCATGAACGCATCGGGTTCATTATCGGTAATCCCGAACAGGTCGCCGCCGACCGGCGCCTTAAGGGATATGTTGAGGCGATGCGCGATGCAGGCTTGCCCATCGACGATCGCCTCATCGTTCAAGGCCGTTTCACCTATCGTTCGGGGATGGACGGAGCAGAAAAGCTGTTATCGGTCGACCCTCGCCCTACGGCCATCTTTGCATCGAATGACGATATGGCGGCGGCAACGGTTGCAGTTGCGCACCGCCGGCACCTTGATGTGCCTAATGACATTACGGTGTGCGGTTTCGACGACACCGACATGGCCAGTTCGATTTGGCCGGAACTCACCACTATCCGGCAGCCCATCCGCGAGATGACGGCATGGGCCGTCGATGCGGTGACAGGGATGATCCGCGCAAAGCGGCAAGGCAAGGAAGTTCAAAGCATTCAGGAAACATTGCCTTACACATTGGTGCGGCGTGAATCGGATGCAGCGCCTTCGCTGGCCACGCGTGGGTCTTTAACGAAGGAAAGCTGATGTCCGATAAGCCGCGCAAACTGCGCAGCCGCGATTGGTTCGACAACCCTGACCGTTGGGATATGACCGCGCTCTATCTGGAGCGGTTCATGAACTATGGGATCACGCCGGAAGAGTTGCGGTCGGGAAAACCGATCATCGGCATCGCGCAATCGGGCAGCGACCTTAGCCCCTGCAACCGTATCCATATCGATTTGGCCAAGCGAGTACGCGACGGTATCCGCGATGCGGGCGGTGTACCGATCGAATTTCCCGTGCATCCGATTTTCGAAAATTGCCGCAGGCCAACCGCGGCGCTTGATCGCAACCTGGCCTATCTGGGGCTGGTTGAGCTCTTGAACGGATATCCCATTGATGGCGTTGTTTTGACCACCGGCTGTGACAAGACAACGCCAAGCCAGGTAATGGCTGCAACGACGGTCGATATCCCGGCCATTGTTCTGTCCGGCGGGCCAATGCTTGACGGATGGCACGAAGGCGAGCTGGTGGGGTCGGGTACAGTTATCTGGCGCAGTCGCCGAATGCTCGCTGCGGGCGAAATCGATGAAGAGGAATTTGCAGATCGCGCTTGTTCGAGTGCGCCGTCTGCGGGCCATTGCAATTCGATGGGCACCGCATCCACGATGAATGCTGTTGCAGAGGCGCTTGGTCTTTCGCTCACAGGTTGCGCGGCCATCCCGGCACCTTATCGTGAGCGCGGGCAGATGGCCTATTATACCGGCAAGCGCATTGTCGAGATGGTCCAAGACGATCTTCGCCCTTCCAAAATCTTGACCCGAGAGGCTTTTCTCAACGCCATTGCGACTGTCAGCGTATGTGGCGGGTCAAGCAATGCCCAGCCGCACATCGTGGCCATGGCGCGCCATGCGGGGGTTGAACTGGAACCGGCGGTCTGGACCGAGCATGGCTATGATTTGCCGCTCCTCGTCAACATGCAACCTGCCGGCAAATATCTCGGCGAACGATTCCATCGTGCTGGCGGCGTGCCGGCGGCCATGTGGGAATTACTGCAGGCGGGCAAGCTGAATGGAAGCTGCCTGACAGTAACCGGGCGCACGATTGCCGAAAATCTGGAAGGGCGCGAAAGCCCTGATCGCGAGATGATCCGTCCTTTTGCCGATCCCTTGCAAGAACGGGCCGGTTTCCTCGTTTTGAAAGGCAATCTGTTCGACTTTGCCATCCTCAAGACATCGGTGATATCGGAGGAATTCCGGCAGCGCTATCTGTCACGCCCGGGCGAAGAGGGTGTGTTCGAGGCGCGCGCAATCGTCTTTGATGGTTCTGACGACTATCATCATCGCATAAATGATCCGGCACTGGAGATTGACGAAGACTGCATTCTAGTGATGCGATCCTCGGGAATTCTCGGTTGGCCGGGTTCGGCAGAGGTAGTCAACATGCAACCGCCCGATGCCCTTATCCGCAAGGGCATCAACTGGCTGCCCACGATGGGCGACGGTCGGCAATCGGGTACTTCGGACAGCCCGTCTATCCTGAACGCCACCCCAGAATCGGCTGCTGGCGGCGGGTTGGCATGGCTTCGTACGGGGGATCGGGTGCGTATCGATCTCAACAACGGAACATGCGACGCGCTGGTGGAACCGCAAGAGTGGGAAGCGCGCAAAGCAGAAGGGCTTCCCGATACACAAGCGCACAATACGCCTTGGGAAGAATTGTTCCGAGAGAAGACCGGCCAATTGGGCGAAGGCGGTGTGCTGGAATTTGCCCTGAAATATCGGGGCCTGTCGCAAAAAGGGCTGCCCCGCCACAACCACTGAGTGTTGAGGCGGGTAGACCTAAATTGTCACTGCGAAACTCGAATGCGAAATGGTTCAGCGGGTACATTGTCTGAATCGTACAAGTTGACGACCGGACTGTCTGCCCAAGCATAACGCACTTCTTTGGTCTGCACCGGAGCATCGGGGATGCGAACGCTGTTCCCGGAGGCATAGGCAGTCACAAAGCGACATTGAGAGTGGGTCGATTCATCACAAAGTTCAAAGCCCAGGGCTGTGCTGGAACTCCAGCTTGAAAGGCCTCCATTGACGTTGCTGAAAGTGACGATGATGTCGTTGCCAATGCGACGCGCGGATTCAATTTGCGGCCCGTTTTTGGCTTTGCTTTCCAGGCCTGTCAGGATTGCAGCCGCGCGGCCAAGTCGTTTGCCGAGCTCGTTCTTGTTTGCCGGGTGGATATCGGTGCGGTCGCCAATGTCGATCGCTTGTACCAGCGCGGTTGCCGGGATCGCACGAACTGCCTGGCGTTGTTCTTCGCGCAATTGCGCCCAACCAGATTGGGTTGGTTTATCTGACGGCGCGCCGTAATTGGCAAGGCTGACGATCGCAACCGGAAGGGTCGAGTTGCCAAATTGGGTGCGCCATCCTTCAACCAGCGCGGCCAACCTTTTATCATAATCGGGAAGTCCGACGTCGGATTCCCCCTGATACCATGCAGCCCCTTTAATGCCAAAAGCGCCCAATGGCGCAATCATGCCGTTATGGATCAACCCCAACCCGGCGTTGGTATCCCATGGCGTGCGGGGCGGGCTGCCTTGGATATTGGTCTTGGAATATTGCCAGCCATCGCCCAATGGCAGCGTGGACCCATCGGCAAATTCCAGCTTCAGCTTTGATGCCGGCCCCTGGAATCCGCCGGCACCCCAGCTGTCTCCAATGGCGATGGTGATCGTGTTTGCACCCGCTTTGAAATAACCTGCCGGTACGCGATATTTGCGCTCCAGGCTCCACCCGAAACTATTGCCTACGGCTTTGCCGTTGACCCAGCTCTGGTCCATGTCGTCGATGACGCCGAGATAGAGGACGGCCTCTTGCTTCGCCTGTTTGACTGAAAGGGTGAGATCCCTTTTCGCCCAGACCCATCCATTGAAATCCGCAAGGCCTGCCTCCGGCCAATTGTCCCAAGCTGTGATAGAGGGAACTGGCTTCCACTCCATTGCTTGGTTCGCTTTCCATGGCTCTTCCATGGAAGATGCCTGCATGCCGGATTCGCGGATGGAGGTGCGCCACCAGGCTTCCCATTTGGGTGCAAATATCGTGGTCGCCTTGAGCGCATCTTCATTATAGGTTTTCAACAAATCGGCCTCTTCCGGCCCGTAAATCTTGCGCGTAGCATCGGGAGAGAGCCATGCTTTAATCTGCGTCCCTCCCCAGCTTGCATCGATCAAACCGATGGCAACACCTGTGCGCCGTCGAAGGTCCTTTGCCATGAAGTAGCAGGCGGCGGAAAATTCTGGCACTGTTTCGCGACTGGCTTTTTGCCATTGCGCCGGTTCTGCAAAATCGAACGCCGGAGCGGTTAGCGCCGCCTTTGGAACAGTCAGCAACCGTATCATCGGATCATCGGCCCGGCTTATTTCCCCTTCGAAATCAAGCGCGCGCGATACGGGCAATTCCATGTTCGACTGCCCCGAACACAACCAGACATCACCCAGCATGACATTATTGATCGCCAGCGTTTCGTTCTGATTGTCGCTGACTTTCAGGGTGTGCGGCCCGCTGGCCGCCATCGCTGGCAGCTCGATCTTCCACTTGCCATTTGCATCAGCAGCAGATGTGGCGGCGGTGCCAGCCAAGCTTACCCGAATTTCCGCGGCGGGCTTGGATGTTCCTTCGACCACAATGGCGGCGTCGCGTTGGATGACAACATTATCCGACCAGACGGGTGCCAGTTTAAGCCCGCCCGTCTCTGCCCAAGCATCTGTTGCGGGACAGGCAGCCAATAGCAGCAGTGAAACATGTTTCGACATTACGGCTCCCCTCCCGTTACCGTTGGTCTTGGATTTTTGTCAGATCATTTGGTTTTGAACGGCGTGGTCGCGACGCCTGCAATATTCATCCGGCATGAAAAAAGGTCGCCGGCAAAAGGCTGCTCTGCTCGCTCTTTCATCGATAGGCCCTGCGCCGCCGTGGTGAAGTAAGCCGTCTTCAGATCGGGTCCGCCAAAGGCCAGCTTGGTTACATTGGCAACCGGCAGCCGGATGAAGTCGATCTGCTTGCCCTGCGGATTGAAGCAGCGTGCACCCCAACCTGCGTACATGCAGCTCCAGACATTGCCCTCGCTGTCGCACACAGGCCCGTCCGGATATCCCACCCCTTCGGCGAAAGCGTGGAATAATTCGGTCGGGCCGACATTGCCCGCCGCATCAATCGATGCTTTCAGGATTTTACGACCCAGCGTGTCGGTAAAGTAAATGATTTTGCCGTCGGGCGAAACTGCAGGGCCATTGGTAATGCTGATCCTGTCCGGCCCCGCCGGAACAGGGGTATCGCGGTCCAATTTATAGAAACGACCGCTATCTTTAGCTTCGCCATTGTCCATCGAACCAAACCAGATGCGGCCAGCAGGGTCGGTGGTGGCATCGTTCAGACGGTTATCGGGATCATCGGGCTCCACAGCGCAACGGAAGGCAAAAGTTCCGGTGGACGGATCGAACCAGTAAAGCCCGTCCTGCAACCCGCACAGCAATCTGCCATCATCGCAAGGCAATGCCCAGCCGATCTCGGCTGGTGCGTCCCAATGATCAATCGCGCCGCTGGCTTCGGTGTATCGATAAAGGCGCGGCTTCTTGATATCGACAAACCAGAGCCAAGCTTTGGCACTATCCCAGACAGGGCCCTCGCCAAGTGTCGCCCCGATTTGAGCGACCCTTTTTATCGCAACCGCCTCTACCGCCATCCTGCATCCACCCAGTAGTTATGCGCAGTGCACATTCGGGCATCATCTGACGCAAGGAACAGCGCCATCGCCGCTATGTCCGAAGGCTGGATGCGCTGCTTCAAACATTGCGCAGCCAGGATTTCAGCTTCACCTTCGGGCGTGTACCACTTCTTTTGCCGCTCGGTCTCGACATTGCCCGGGATAATGGCATTGACCCTGATCCCGTCCGGGCCAAGTTCGCGTGCCAAGGCCCGCGTCATACCCTCGATTGCTGCCTTCGCAGTCTGGTAAGCGACAAGATTTTCCAGGCCCAGATGCCAGCTGATCGATCCGAAATTGATGATTGATCCGCGGCCGCGCTCTTTCATGCCGGGGACCACAGCCTTGGTCATGAAGAACTGGTGGCGCAAATTGACAGCCATTCGGTCGTCCCAATATTCAGGAGAAACATCGGGCAATTCGTGTCTGTCGTCATTGGCTGCATTGTTGAGCAGGACATCGAATGCGCCGCCAGACGATGCGATTTTGTTCACGCAGTCATTCACCTGCGCAATATCGCGCAGGTCGCACTTCTTGAACTCGGGCGTGTGTTTCGAAATGCTCGCCAGCCGTTCGATCAGCGCTTCTGCAGGAGCTTCCTGGATGTCGAGGAATTTGACCCGTGCCCCTTGGTGGGCAAATGCGGTGACCAATGCCTCACCGATACCGGTGGCACCGCCCGTGATCAGAATATGGCGATCTTCCAGACAGGGGTAGATTGCGGCGGGGCCGCCTTCGATTGTACTTGGTTGCAACACGATCAATCCCCCCAATAGACCGTCTTGGTCTGCGTATAGAATTCGATGGCGGCGAAACCTTGTTCGCGCGCGCCATAGCTTGATTTGCGCGTTCCCCCGAACGGCACATGATAATCGACGCCCGCTGTTGGCAGGTTTACCATAACCATGCCTGCACGTACATTCTTGCGGAAATGCCGGGCATGTTTCTGGCTGTTGGTCACGATACCGGAGGACAATCCGAAGTCGCCGCGATTGGCGATTTCCAGTGCCTCCTCATAATTGCGCGCGCGGACGGTGGAAACGACCGGCCCGAATACCTCTTCATTGTTGATCCGCATTTCAGGCGCGGTGTCGGCAATCAGGGTAGGCGCCATGAAATAGCCCGGTGTTTCGCACTTCACGATGTCGCCACCCGCAACCAGCCTGCCCCCCTCTCCTGTGGCAATGCGGACATAATTTAGATTCTGCTCAAACTGGGCTTCGCTCGATGCCGGTCCAACTTGTGTATCGGCAGATAGCGCCGGTCCGACTTTCAACGCTCTCGCCTTTTCAGCCAAGGCTTCGACAAAGCGATCGTGGATTGCGTCTTCGACAATCACGCGCGACGAAGCGGTACAACGCTGCCCGGTTTGGAAAAACCCGCCATCAAGTGCGATGGCTACTGCCTTGTCCAGATCGGCATCGGCAAGCACGACCAGCGGGTTTTTTCCGCCCATTTCCATCTGCACACGGGCTTGGCGGGAGATAGCGCCTGCCGCCACCTTGGCGCCCACCGCCTGTGAACCTGTGAACGAAATGGCATCGATTTCGGGATGGTCGACAATTGCCTGGCCAACGCCGCCCTGCCCCAAGACAAGGTTGAACACGCCGGCCGGCGCTCCACATTCCTGGATGATATCAGCAAGGGCGCAGGCAGTGGCCGGCGTCACATTTGCCGGTTTCATCACCACTGTGTTTCCGAATGCCAATGCTGGCGCGGCTTTCCATGCGGGAATAGCGATAGGAAAATTCCATGGCGTGATAAGGCCATAGACGCCGACGGCTTCGCGATAGGTTGAAACATCAAGCCCGGGACGGGTGGATTCGAGCGTCTGCCCATGACGGCGCAAGGCTTCGCCCGCGAAATAGCGGAATATGCGCGCGGCGCGCATGACTTCGCCCGTACCTTCGGCGCGCGTCTTGCCCTCTTCGCGAGCGAGAAGCTCGCCAAGCTCCGCCGCCCTTGCCATGATCGTTGCAGCGACCTTGTCGAGCAGGTCGGCCCGTATCTCGGGTGATGCCTGCGACCATGCAGGAAAAGCGTTACGTGCCGCTTGCGCCGCCATATCGACGGTGTGCGCATCGCCCGCCGGGAAATGGGCTATAACCTCGTCGGTATTTGACGGATTGATGCTTTCCAACGGCCGCGTGTCCGCAATGCGTTCGCCATTGATGAGATGACTTAAATTCAAAATCTGTTTCCTGCGTTAGAGTTTGTCGATCAGATTTCGTGCGGCCAGATTCTGCACGAAAGCACGGATGCCAATGGTCCAGGGTTCAGCGTCGGAACAATGAACGACGCGGTTTGTGAGCACGCCAAAGCGGGGTGACTGGATGGTGACTTCGTCGCCGGGCTTGTGGGTAAAGCCTTGGCCCGGAACGTCGCGATCCTGTGTCGGCGCGAACAGCGTGCCCAGGAACAGCACAAATCCATCGGGATATTGGTGCTGGCTCATCGATTGGCGGACAAGTTCTGCAGGATCGCGGCTGATCTCCGTCATCCGGCTTTGTCCTTCGAGACGGAACTGATCGGTGCCGACAACCGACATGCTCACTTCGGCCGTACGCACATCGTCCAGCCCGAAATCGCCATCGAACAGGCGAATGAACGGCCCGAGCGAACATGAGGCGTTATTGTCTTTCGCCTTGCCTAGCAGCAATGCGGAGCGGCCTTCAAAATCGCGCAGGTTGACGTCGTTGCCAAGCATGGCCCCGACAATCTCTCCCTTGCTGTTCACGGCGACTGCAATTTCAGGTTCAGGATTGTTCCATGAAGAATCCGAGCGGACACCGACCTCGGCTCCATAACCGACGCTCGCCAGCACGGGGCATTTGGTGAAGACTTCGGCATCAGGGCCGATCGCAACTTCGAGATATTGTGACCACATCCCTTCAGCGATCAACACTGCCTTGAGCGCAGCTGCTTCCTCGGTGCCGGGTACAACCGACCTTATGCCGCTGCCGATGCGATGTTCGAGATTGGCACGAATTTCTGCAGCTGCGTTCAAGTCGCCGCGTGCGCGCTCCTCGATAACCCGTTCGACGGCAGAAACGGCGAATGTTACGCCAGCAGCCTTGATGCACTGAAGATCGACCGGGGACAGCAGAGACATGCCATCAGGCAGTTCGGGGGCCGACGGATCGAGCCTGATACCATTCGCCAGCGATGCGTCTTTGTGAAGCCCGCGTTCGATGACGGAGGCGACGCTCGCCGCTCTGTCAGACAGATCGAAAAGCTCGCCAGCGCGAATCAAAACCGGCGAGGGACCATGCGCGGTCTGCACACGTCCCAAAAAAGTGCCTTTCTGCCAATCAGAAGGCAGAATATTTGCGAGCGCAAGGCCCATTCATCCACTCCATATTTTGCTCTTGATAGCGCTAACATCATCGTTCATAGCTTTAGTCAAGTGGAAGATGAAACTTTCGTGCGCGGTAACTGGCAAACCGATAAGTTTTTTGCCGCGAAGGAGGAGGAGAGGCCGAATGAGGCAATTTGGGTTGGCGCGCTTCGCCGCGACATTGGTGGCAGGCGTCCTGATGGCGCCCTGCATGGCCAGTGCAGAGGCAAACAGCGCCCGTTTCGATTATGTCGAATATCGCGCCACAGCCGAAGAAGCGGCGGTTGGAATGTTCCGCAATCCCATCTTGCCCGGTTTCCATCCCGACCCGACCATTACGGCATATAAGGACGAATATCTCCTCGTCACCTCTACATTCACATGGATGCCAGGTTTTCCGGTCTATCGAAGCAAGGATTTGGTGAACTGGAAACTTGCCAGCCATGCAGTAACACCAGAAAGCGGTTTTAAGATGGATGGCCTGGGGGTCACCCGCGGAATGTTTGCGCCCGCGATTACGGCGCACAAGGGCAAGCTGTATCTAGTCAGTACCTGCGTTGATTGCGGCGGAAATTTCATTGTATCTGCGGATCGGCCCGAAGGCCCCTGGTCAAAGCCGGTCTGGCTTGATTTCGAAGGCATCGATCCGTCGCTCTATTTCGATGACGATGGCAGTGCCTGGATTGTCAATAATGGTGCACCGGAAGGTCCCGCTGAATATGAAGGCCACCGCGCCATCTGGATTCAGCAATTCGACCTCGCTTCGATGACGCTGGTTGGCCCGCGTAAAGTGCTGGTCGACAAAGGTGTGCGGCCATCCGAAAAGCCGATCTGGATCGAAGGACCCCATATTTATCGCAAAGACGGCTATTATTATTTGCTGGCGGCAGAAGGCGGAACGGCGGATCAGCATTCGCAGACCATTTTCCGGTCGCGCAAAATCACCGGCCCTTATGAAGTGGGTCCGGTTAATCCGATACTGACGCAGCGCAATCTGGATCGCAGTCGCCCGAACCGGGTAGAGGCCACTGGCCATGCTGACTTTGTGCAACGTCCTGACGGTAGTTGGTGGGCCGTATTCCTGGCCACCCGTCCATATCGAGAGCAATATACCAATATGGGGCGAGAAACCTTTCTCCTCCCGGTGGAATGGAAGAAAAATGATTGGCCCATCATCCTCCCTGACGGAGTGCCGGCCCCGCTCCAACTGACCGCACCGGGGGGAGCGTTGCAGAAACCTATCGGCGGATGGCGCGACGAATTTGAAGGCACTGGCCTGTCGCCAGAATGGATATGGTTGAAGGCCAGCAATCCCTCAAGCTGGCATAGAATTGACTCGACGGGCGACAGCTTGCTGCTTCAGCCGTTGGAAATTGCTGCGGGCGAGCTGAAGCAACCGGCCTTCCTTGGCAGGCGTCTACAACACCACAATGCGCGTTTTGAAACACGGTTGCAATTTGATCCGGTCGCAGATGGCCATAGGGCAGGCCTGCTCGCGCTGATCGATGAAAACCATTTCCTCTTTGCCGGGATTGAACAGGTGGCGGGCAAAGACCAGTTTGTAATTCGCCGCCGATCAAGCAGTGCCGATAATGTGGTTGGCGATCTGGCCGCTCAATTTACCCTGCCAAAATCCGCTGCGCGTAGAATTGAAGTGGCTTTCGATTTTCGAGGCGAGAAATTGTCGGTCCAATGGCGTCCTGCGGGAAGCAGGAAGTGGCGAAACGCGGCTAGCGATATGGACGGAAAATTCCTCGCCAGCGTGAATGCCGGCCTGTTCACAGGAACTGTTGTCGGCCCCCACGCGTCGTCCGCAACAGGACAGTAAGGCATTACGCAGTGGCCGAAGCGCAGGACGACAATGGCAAGATGAAAGTTCTCATCGTCGGCGGTGGGACTGCTGGCTGGATGACGGCCGCTGCCTTGTCGCGCTTCCTGAAAAACCGCATTTCTATACAACTGATCGAATCCGAAGAGATCGGCATTGTCGGTGTCGGCGAGGCGACATTGCCGCATCTACGCGCCTTCATCGAACGGCTGGGTATTGATGAGGCCGAGTTTATGCGCGCCACCAAGGCGACCTTCAAGCTCGGCATCGAGTTTCGTGATTTCGGGGCGATTGGCGACAGCTACATCCACCCCTTTGGTGATTTTGGTACGCCGTTGGCCGGTGTACCGTTCCACCATTATTGGCTGCGCCAACAGCGTGATGCAGTGCCATGCGGCCCGCTTGAGCAATACTCCGTTCCCATCATGATGGCGCGCAGCGGGCGCTTCGCAATTCCCCGCCAGGATGGCGATGCGTTGGCGAATAGCTATGGCTATGCATACCAATTTGATGCCACGCGAATGGCACCGATGCTGCGCCGTTATGCAGAAAGCCATGGCACCGAGCGAATTGAGGGGCGTATCAATCGCGTAAATCGGGATGCCAGCGGCAACATCGCGGCTGTCGAAACCGAAGATGGTCGGCGTTTTGATGCAGACCTGTTTGTTGATTGTTCGGGATTCCGCTCGCTGCTGATCGGCGAAATGGCTCACGATAATTGGGAGGATTGGTCGCACTGGTTGCCCTGCGATCGCGCGGCTGCCCTGCCTTGCACTGCGCCCGATGGAGAGATTGAACCCTTTACACGCGCGACTGCAATGGAGGCGGGCTGGCGCTGGCGCATTCCGCTCCAACATCGCATAGGCAATGGCTACGTTTTCTCGAGCAACCATGTTTCAGAAGACAAGGCATGCGCCGATATCCTTGCCGCTATCGAGGGGGAGCCGCTTGCCGATCCGCGCATCCTTAAATTCCGGGCTGGGCGGCGAAAGCGCAGTTGGTTGGGAAATGTGGTGTCGATAGGGCTGGCCAGCGGTTTCCTCGAACCACTTGAATCGACCTCTATCCACCTAGCGCAGATGGCCATCATGCGGTTGGTCGAGCTTTTTCCGATGACGCACGACTCAGCCGTCGATCGCGACGAATTCAACCGCCTCGTAGACTATGAATATGATCGGGTGCGCGATTTCCTCATCCTGCATTACCACGCCACTTCGCGTTCCGATTCCGACTTCTGGAACCATGTCCGCACGATGCCGTTGCCGGATTCGCTGCACAGCAAATTGTCCTTGTGGAGATCATCTGCGCGGGTCGAACATTATGGCGAAGGGCTGTTTCTCGCGCCCAGCTGGATTGCTGTCTATCTTGGGCAGGGCGTGATGCCCGAAGCCTTTGATCCGCGGGCTTCGCTAGTAGGTTCCGATCGTTTGCAATCGGCAATGGGCGATCTGCATGGCGCTATCCAACAGCGCATTGCGGCAATGCCTGGCCATATCGATGCAATCAAATCGCTTGGCGGCTGGGATCCGTCACAATGATCCGTTTTCCTGAAACCGTTGGCGTCAATGGCAATGGGCTCGCCGCATATTTGAGCGCGATTGCGGTCAAACGGGCCTTTCCAACGGCTGAGGTTCGGATTTTTGCTGCGGCCAACGAAACGGCGGCAGAATTCGCCGGGGCGGCAACGCCCTTTATCCGATATTTCCATCGCCAAATCGGTCTTGATGAACGCGTTTTTTCCAAACGAACCAACGCGCATATAGCGCATCGCTGCGTTTGGCAGCGAGTTGGCAGCGACCCCGTTGAAGTACATCCGTTGTCGACTATTCCATATCGGGAAGGTGTTGCCATCCACCAAATCTGGTGCTCGCTCGACGCGGTGCGACGTCCGGAGTGGTCGAAGGTGGCGCGAGGCTTCCAGACCGATTTCGATCGGGCAGAAGGCCATGGAACCCGGTTTGATCCGAATGCTTATCTGCAGTTGCTGGCTGAAATGGCGGCGCACCTCAAAATTGAAGTGCGGCGTGAAGAGCAGGCAGAGCCGTCTGCGTTCGACCTCATCATTGATGCGCGAGCGACTGTTTCGGACAGCACATGGTCTGCCGACACGGTGACCAGTGGCGATAGCGACCATGTGCTGATTGGAAACGGCAAAGCCACGTGGGCGAGTGTGCACGGTGCGGTTCAATTCGACGCGGTTCCAAATGGCAGGTTCAGCGCTTCTCCATGGTCCGGTAACTGCTTGCGCATTGGCCAGGCCGCCATGGCGATCGAAACTTTTGACGGCCAGGCGCTGTGTGCAGCAATGGCGGATATTTTGCGGGCCATTTCGTTGATGCCAGCAAAGCCGGGGTCGCAAACGGAAATCGCCGAATACAACCGCCGCACGCATTCCATCCATGCCATGCTTGCCGATTGGCACGCTTTCAAGTGGGGGGATAGTCCAGGCCAAGGGCTGCGCCATTTATTGCAGCAGTTTGAGCATCGCGGACGGATTCCATTTCGCGATGAAGATCCGGTCAGCGCGGCCGAATGGGCCAATTGGCTTTTATCGACAGGCTTTGTTCCCGCGCATGCGGACGCGAGCGTCTCGTCGCTCAGCAGCACACAGATTTCGGATATTTTACGGACCGTTTGAGGAGGAATTATGAAGTTTGCCAAATGGAAATGGGTGTCTGCGGCAAGCATCGTGTTGGCGAGTACTGCGGCCGCACATACCGCCGGGGCAGAACCGGATGGCAAAGTTGCATCCAGCACCGCCAATCCCGCCATTTGGCCATCGCCGCGCTGGCCGATTGCCCGCAACGCCAAGGCGGAAAAACGCATTGCCGAGCTGTTGTCGCGCATGACGCTGGAAGAGAAGGTCGGCCAGATCGTACAGGCAGATATTTCAGCGGTTACACCCGATGAAGTGCGGAAATACCATCTGGGTTCCATCCTTAACGGCGGCAACAGCGCGCCCGGCGGTGATGAGTTTGCTCCGGCCGAAAAGTGGCTCGCGCTTGCAGATGCATTCTACGCTGCCTCGGTTGATAAAAGCGGGGGCCGGACTGCGATTCCCGTCATTTGGGGCACCGATGCCGTCCATGGCCATTCGAATATCGTCGGTGCGACCCTCTTCCCGCACAATATCGGGCTAGGCGCGATGCGCGATCCCGACCTGATTGAGAAAATCGGCCTGATCACCGCAAAGGAAATTCGCGCCACCGGCATGGAATGGACCTTCGCACCCACGGTGACCGTGCCTCAGGATTTCCGCTGGGGCAGGGCCTATGAAGGCTATTCCTCCGATCCAGCTTTGGTCAGTTCCTATGTCGGGCGCATGATCCGGGGCCTGCAGGGTCCTCCGACAAAGAAGAACCTGCTCAAGGGCCCTTATGTCATCGCATCCACAAAGCATTTCCTTGCCGATGGCGGGACGTTTGAGGGACGCGACCAGGGCGATGCGCGCATCAGTGAAACCGAACTGCGTGATATCCATGGCGCCCCCTATGTTCCCGCAATCGAACAGGGTGTCGCAACGGTCATGGTAAGCTTTTCGAGTTGGAACGGCCGCAAGATGACTGGAAACAAATCGCTCATTACGGACGTCCTTAAAGAGCGAATGAATTTCGATGGATTTGTCGTGAGCGATTGGAACGCACATGGCCAGGTGGAGGGCTGCACCAATGCGTCGTGCCCGCAAGCGGTGAACGCCGGGCTCGACATGTATATGGCACCTGATAGCTGGCGCGACATCTACAATTCGCTGCTCAAACAGGCGAAGAGTGGGGAGATTTCGAAAGAACGGCTCGATGACGCCGTTACCCGGATACTCCGTGTGAAAATGCGGCTGGGCCTATTTGAGGCAGGGAAACCTTCGTCGCGCCCGCTTGCAGGCCAATGGAGCCTGCTGGGGCACAAGGATCACCGAGCGGTCGCACGCGAAGCGGTGCGCAAATCACTTGTGCTGTTGAAGAATGAGGGCAGCATTCTGCCTATCAAGCCTGGCGCCCGCATTTTGGTGGCCGGCGATGCCGCAGACGATATCGGACGGCAAGCTGGCGGATGGACACTGACGTGGCAGGGTACCGGCGTCACCAACGCCAATTTCCCTGGCGCAACGTCGATCTGGAAAGGCATTGCAGATGCCGCGCAGGCAAGCGGAGGCAGCGCGCAGCTTTCGCCGGACGGAAACTTTGCCGAACGGCCCGATGCAGCCATCGTTGTTTTCGGCGAAACCCCTTATGCCGAATTTCAGGGTGACCTCAAAAATCTCCAACTGCGTTCCGAATTGCGCAAGCCGTACGAAACGATGCGCAAGTTGAAAGCACAAGGCATCCCGGTGGTTGCTGTTATGGTCACTGGTCGGCCGTTATTTGTGAATCCCGAACTCAATACGGCAGACGCCTTTGTCACGGCTTGGTTGCCTGGGTCGGAAGGCGGCGGCGTCGCAGATGTTTTGTTCGCGGGCCGCAAGGGAAAACCGGTTTACGATTTCACCGGTAAACTGCCGGTCGCCTGGCCGGCTACGGCGCGGCATGAGGGGCCAACGCTGTTTCCGCTCGGCTATGGCCTCAACTATCGTACAGCATCGAAGGCCTGGACAAAATTGTCGGAAAACTCGGAGGTTTCATCCGAAGACAGTTCAAATGTCTGGATGGCAAATGGCGTGCCGGCGTCGTCTTGGTCGTTGCGGGTCATGCGCGGAGCGGGGGAAACAACCCGCATTACCACTCTTCCCGCTGCCGCGCTCGACGGCGATGTCAAGGTAAGTGCCGTTGACACCAACGTACAGGAAGGTGGGCGCCGGTTCGAAATTGGAAAGGGTCCAGCGACAGTTGAGGTTTCAAGCCATACCCCGGTTGACCTTACTCGTGAAACAAATGGCGATGTGATGCTGACCCTGCAAATACGCTTCGAAAAGCTCGGCGGCGGCAAGATCCGCCTCGACATGCACGGCATGGGTGGTAGCGGAAATTTTGACCTGACAAATTATGCCGCGGCTTCGCTTGGGAAATGGCCGACCATCGGTATCCCGCTCAAATGCTTTGCCAAGACCGGGGCGGACATGACCCGGATCGAAGCGCCCTTCCGCTTGATCAGCGAAGGACCCATGACTTTCAGCGTATCAAGAATATCTCTGGGAACGGTTGTCGATCAGGCGTTGACCTGCCCCTGATTCCTGTTGGGCCGCTCCGGCACCTGCTGCCGGGACGGTCAACCCAGCTTGCTAAGTGCATCGGCATGGCTTGGCTGGTTGGAGGCCGTGCGGCGATAGGTCTCGCGAATCTGGTCCATCGCCGCACAGATTTTTGCATCGTCCATCGAATCCACCATCGGGTCATATCCTTGGGGATGGATGTTCTGGCCGACAAGCACGGCGGCCCAGCTATGAGGCGCAAACAGGTCGTGGTCATGGTGCCGAATGCGACCGCCCGCCTGAAATAGCTCCAGCTTTTCACTCAGGCTGTCGGGCAGTTCCATCGCCGCCAAATCACGCCAGAAATCGGAGTCGTCGCGTTGGTTGGCATGATAGTGGAGGATGATGAAATCCCGGATGAATTCATATTGCTCCGCCATTATCCGGTTATATTCGGCGCGCAGCGGCGCTGCTCCGTCGGCGCCAGGGAAGAGGAATAAAAGGCGGGCAATCCCTGTCTGAATCAGGTGGATGCTGGTAGATTCGAGCGGTTCGATGAAGCCGCTTGATAAACCAATCGCGACAACATTGTGCGACCAGAATTGCTGCCGCATCCCTGCGGTAAACCGGATCGGCCGAGGATCGCCCAGCGGCCTGCCATCGAGATGCGCCAAAAGGTGCGATTGTGCCTTTTCATCGTCGATATGCGCGGAGCTGTAAACGAGGCCGTTGCCGGTACGATGCTGCAATGGAATCCGCCATTGCCAGCCAGCTGCCATCGCCGTTGATCGTGTGATGGGCAGAAGCGGGTCGGTGCGTTCGCTTGGAACCGCGAGCGCGCGGTCGCACGGCAGCCACTTGCTCCAGTCGATATATGGCGTGCCGATTTCCTTGCCGAGTAACAGGCTGCGAAAGCCCGAACAGTCGATGAAGAAATCGCCCTCGATGCGTTGTCCATCAGCAAGGATGAGCGCGGTTACATCACCGCTAAGCTGATCGCGTTCAACCCCTGCGACTATCCCTTCGATGCGTTTCGTCCCCTGCGCTTCGGAATGCCGCCGAAGGAATTTCGCATACAGACCGGCATCGAAGTGAAAGGCGTAAGCAAGCCCGGCAAGCGGAGAACGCGGGTCAGCTTGTGGAGGTGCAAAACGGCCTTCGCGTGCAAGATGGCTCGCCATCCAATAGTCGCCGAGCGTGCCGCGGCGGTGTTTAAGCCAATATTGGTGGAAATCGACGCCCTGGAAGTCGTGCCCCAATTTGCCGAATGGGTGCAGATAGCTTTCGCCCTGCCTGCCCCATCCGACAAATTCTATTCCCAATTTTACGGTTGCACCAGTTTCGCGGATAAATGCTCGCTCGTCGATTCCAAGCCGGTGGTTGAAATCGCGGATCGGCGGAATCGTGGCTTCGCCTACGCCTACAATCCCAATCTCGTCGGACTCGACCAATGTGATTTGACGCACGCCATCGGAGAGGAAACGCGACAACGCGGCTGCGGTCATCCAGCCCGCTGTCCCTCCGCCCAAGATGACGATTTTCTTCATCCGAACAGCATCCATTGCATTGCCATTTAGTCAATATCCGCAATCGGCCGAAGGGCCACATATGATCGGTTATCGACAAGAACTGGCGTTAATTGGTCTGGGCGATTTCCTGAACGATATAGACGGGGCCGATTTCAAACTGCTGGGCGGCCATGCCAAGATGAACCGCAATTTGGGCCTGGTCGGCGTTCAGATCAGCCTCTGGTTGGACGCGGAATTGGTACAGCCGCCAATTCGGGGTGAGTTTGATCTGGCGATCTCCAAATCCTTCGTAAGGAGGCACGCCTTTCTGCATCCGTAAATTGATGACCGCATTGCCATCGGCGGTCGATGCGGAAAGCGAGCGCGCCAGAAACGCAACCAACACGATATCGTTCGCCGAAATATTGGCACCGATATTCAGGCTGGCCCCTGCATCATAAGGCTGCGTGGTCGGTGCCGCGACCGTCAACTTGGTTCCGATCCGTCCGAAGACGTTGGTCGTTGTCGGTTCTGCTTTTACTCCTGCGCCATAGGCCTGCCAGTCGCGTTTCTTGGGATCATTGAGCAATACGCCCTTTGCCGCAATCTGCGGTGGTATTTCGGGCTCTGCAACCTCGGCGCTGGATGCAACCTTGATCGATGTCGCGCCTTCGACAACGATGATCTGCCCGATTTCTATCTGCTGTTTCGCCCCGGCAAGCTGAAAGCTGATCACGGCTTGTCCGGCAGGAATATCGCGATCGGCTTTTGCTGTAACCTCATGGTAAGTCCATTCGCGGTCAATCAGCAGCAATTTGTCACCAAAGCCAGGATAGGGCGCTGCATTTTGTTGGAAACGGATGCCCAGTCGGCCCTTTCCGTCTGGTGTATCAACCGACTTTACGCGTGCATAAAAGCCGACTGTATAGTCACTGCCCGCCCTTATCGCAGTCCGCAATGGTGCGTTCCCGCCAATCGCATAAGGGGTCGAACCAACCGCAGCAATGTCGATCTGCAGCGCGGCACCCCCACCTGGAATGGAGGCATCGCGGACCTGTTTGGTTTTCGAACCTGCTCCGTAGATCTGCAAATCCATTTGTGATGGATCATTGATCAATGTGCCCGGCAACTGATCATCAAGTGCCTGAAGTTCTGGCGTCGGTTGCTGTGCAAAGGCCGAACCGGCGGTCACGAAACTCCAAAACGCCAAACGGGCTAGAATGAGCGGGCGCATCTGGGCTTATTTCTCCTTCAGGCCAATCGCTCCGAGCAAACCCGGCAGCCACTTTTTCTTCCCTGCGTCATAAAAGGGAAAGGTGTTTGAATAGGCCCACATGCACATGCCGATGCCGGTGGGCTCAAACGCCTTGGTCACAGCCGCATGATAGGCGACGCGTTGATCGAGCGAGACTGTGGTGTGCGCTCCGGTCTCCCCCATGAACGGGGTAAGGCCGGTGCGCGCGATATAGGCCTGCACCTTCGCGACGTCGCGTTTCAGCAAGTCGGCATCGGCCTTGCCGCCATAAACCCTGCCCATTTTAGGCGCCGGATTGACCCAGCTCGCACCCTGATGGGTGAATTCGAATGGGTCATAATAATGAAAGGTGGGGATGATGTGCGGATCATCGGGGAGCGGCAATGTGGCCAGGCTGTCGATCCCGCTCCAGCGTTCTCCGCCGATGATTACCGGCCGATCGGGATTGGTCTTGCGAATTTCGCGCAAAGCAGGGCTCAGCACCGCGAGCAGGTTGGAATGATCGAATTTGTCATGTGGCTCATTTTCGATTTCAAACCACAGCGTCGATTTTGAATGGTTGGCGAAACGAGCGGCGATCTGCTTCCACATCGCAGCCAGCTGAGCTGCAGATTCCAAAGGTTCCTTATGGATCCGTTCAAAGTGATGGCTGTTCAGGATGACGTTCAGCCCTTCGGCTTGCGCAGTTGTCACCACTTTTTCGATACGCGCCATATAGGCATCATCGATCTTGAAATCTGGCGCCCCGCCGGCATGCGTATCCCAGCGCACCGGTATGCGAATGGTGTTGAATCCGGCTTTGGCGATGTTTTTCAGATCCTGCGCGGTCGCAGGACGCCCTCCCCACGCCGCCTCAGCTGGAGGTTCGAATGTGTTGCCAAGATTGATGCATTTGCCGACGGGTATCGAACGGGTTTGTTGCGCCAATCCCGGCTGTCCAGCGCATGCAAATGCGATTGCGGCTGCCGCCACAACATAACGAAAGCGTTGCATTATCTCATCCTCTCCATGCTCCTCGACAATGAGATAGCGCTATCAGATTCAATGTCAATTTGTTCAGTGTATCACCCGGACAGCCGAAGCGGGCGGCGAAATCCGAACCTCAGCGGTAGATCGGCCCGAAACTGTGCGGAAATCGATTGTTTTCGGAAACCGCGGAAATTCATGCTGCTGTGCAACATTATTTCGTATGCATAGCTATGCCCTTTGCCAAGACTGCCCGATTTACGCCGTCCAGCTTTGGGAAGTAACCGCACGAGCCAAAAAGCAATTGACATTGGTAGCGCTAACAAATTAACGTGTTCGAGCATGTGCAATTGGGTGGGACCAGCGTTTCGCCGAAATTCGCGCAGCACTTTAGGAGGGTAAACAAGATGAAGTGTGTGGGGACCTTGTTGGTCAACAAAGGGCGCAGTGCGTCCAATAATCTTAAATTGCTAGGCGGTGCATCGGTGCTTGCCTTGGTGCTGACTTCGAATGCGGCGATGGCCCAGACAGCAGCTGCCGAAGACGAGGGCGAAGAAATCGTAGTATCCGGCGTGCGCGCCAGCCTTGAACGTGCGATGGATATCAAGCGCGAATCCAACGGTGTCGTGGATGCGATTTCTGCAGAAGATATCGGCAAGTTCCCCGATACCAACCTCGCTGAATCGCTGCAGCGCATTCCTGGCGTATCGATCGATCGCCGAAATGGTGAGGGCTCCAAGGTTACTGTGCGCGGCTTCGGCCCCAGTTTCAATCTCGTCACCCTGAATGGCCGTCAATTGGCAACGTCGGATATAAACGCTGTTGGTGGCGACCAGAATGTCGACTTCAGCCGTGCGACCAGCCGCTCGTTCGACTTTTCAAATCTCTCGCCAGAATCCGTATCGCGTCTGGAAGTGTATAAGACCGGTCGCGCCGCTGTGCCTTCGGGTGGTATCGGTGCAGCTATCAACGTCATCACCGTAAAGCCGCTTGATGGCAATGCCGATGGCTGGCGTGGATCGATCGGCGTCAAAGGGCTTTATGATCTCAGCGTCGATGGCTTTGATGTGCAACCAGAAGCCAGTGGCATGCTGAGTTGGTCAAATCCGGAAGACACGGTCGGCATCTCCCTGTTTGGGGCCTACCAGAAGCGCAAGTCCGCCGCGGCCAGCGCAACGTCCAACGCCTGGAACATTGTGCCTTACGCAAATCGTTCCACAGTGGGTATCGACGCGCTGACGGTGGTGGAGAACGCGCCGACCGATGCCAATCAACTCATCGCCATTCCGAATGACAGCCGTTATCACTATTCGGAATCTAGCCGCGAACGCATCAATGCGATGGCGACGATCCAGTTCAAACCGTCTGACACCGTGACGCTGACGGCTGACGCGCTGTATGCCCGCAACCGGATCAGTGAAGCGCGTACCGACCAGACCAACTGGTTCAACCGCCCGTTTGACCGCGTCACTTTCGACAGTGACCAGGTCGTGGCTACCGCGATCCGTCTTGAAGAAGGTTCGCGTTACGGGGTGAAAGATATCGGTTTCGAACAGCAATATCGCGCAACCGAGACCCAGCTCCGCTCGTTCGGCTTGAATGCCGAATGGGAGATTACCGACAACATGACTTTCAAGGTCGATGGCAACCATTCGGAATCAAAGAGCAATCCGAATTCCGCTAATGGTGCCAGCTCGACCCTGGTAGGCTTTGGCGCGCCCGTAGTCGATGGCCATATCCTCGATTGGAGCGGGCCGATACCGAACCAGACATGGACGTTGAACGACACAACGCGTGGCAATGGCAACCGCACGCTCGATATTGCCGATCTTGGTACGCAGGTTCAGCGCACCAACGCCTCGCGGCAAAAGCATCGCCTGAACCAGATCCGCGCTGATCTTGGTTGGGAGTTCGACAATGGCGGCCGGTTCGATATTGGCGGTACCTATATCGATTCCAAAATGACGAGTGCTCGTACCCAAACCCAGCAAACATTGGGTGACTGGGGTATCACGCGCGTGGGTGACGTGCAGTCTATTGCGGGCAGCCTTGTTGAACAGTTCTGCCTCGGTTGCCAGTTCAGCCGGTACAATGCGACCAACGCTGATATCGCGTTCCGCGGAAATGCCGTTGATCTCTACAACGCCTTCGCACCCGTTTATACAGCGCGCGGCAACCCGATCAACGTGACCGGCAACGACTTCGATTCGGTGCAGGAAAAAATCTGGGCTGGCTATGCGCAGCTGGGCTGGAAGGGTGACCTCATGAACGTACCAGCGGGGATCATCGCTGGCGCCCGTTATGAAGTTACCAAAGTCATATCGACTTCTTTGATTGCATTGCCCGATCGTATCGAATGGGATTCGGACAACGACTTCACCCGGGTACTCGGTTCAACCATCACCCCGCTGACGCGTAATGGCCGATATGAGAATCTCCTGCCTTATCTCGATTTCCAAATCGAACCGGCACAGGATCTGATCGCCCGTGTCTCGTACAGCCGCACCTTGGCACGTGCCGATTATGGAAACCTCTTCGCTTCGCAATCAGCGAACGGCCCTGATCGTCCGACCGCTTTGGGTGGGATCGCGCGCGGCACGGCAGGAAACCCCAATCTGAGACCGCTTCTGTCGGATAATTTCGACATTTCGCTCGAATGGTATTTCGATCGTAGCAGCTTCATCTCAGCGGGCTTCTTCGCGAAAAAGGTGAAGAACTTCGTTGGATCGGGCCAGATTGAACAGAACCTGTTTGGCCTGCGCGATCCGAGCTCGGGCGCCGCTGGTTCACGGTCTGGCGCTGCCCTTGCTGAAATACAGCGTCTTGGCTTGACCGTCAGCGATGTAAGCCTGTTCACCTTGACGGCACTGCTGATTGAAAATGGCGGCAACATGGCGGCGGCTTCGGCGCAGTTGCAGGCCAATGTCGTCGGTGGAAACATCGACCAGGCATTTGTCGACGCGGTGCTTGGACGGACGGATGTGATCGCCAACGGCACGGATCCGCTGTTCAACTTCTTCGTGACCACGCCGATCAACAATCGCCAGGGCAATATCCACGGCTTTGAAATTCAGGGCCAGCACTTCTTTGGTGACTCGGGCTTCGGCATCGCGGCCTCGTTCACCAAGGTGAATGGCGACGTGAATGTTGATGTCGGTGCCGATCCAAGCACCAACGTATTTGCCCTGCTGGGTCTCTCAGATACGCTGAACCTGACGGGTATATACGAAAAGGGCGGGCTGTCTGCGCGTGTCGCCTATAATTGGCGCAGCAAATATCTCGCCGAAGTCAATCGTGGCGGCAGCCGCAACCCGGTCTTCTTCGCCCCGTTCGGGACGGTCGACCTCAATGTCAGCTATGACATTAATGACCGGTTTGCGATCTCTGCTGAAGCGATCAACCTCCTCAGCGAGCCTATCCGCAGCTATGGGCGCAGCAAGAGGCAGTTGTTCTTTGCGCAAGAACTGAAGCCGCGTGTGCTCCTCGGCCTTCGCTATAAGTTCTGAGCGCAAAATCCTCTCCAGAACCGACTTGGGAGGGGCCTCGGCTCCTCCCATATTTTTATCTTTCGATAGCGCTATCATTTGCTAGGAATAAGCAATCTGTTGTGTGGGGCAGAGGATTTCTATGAAACGAGCACGAACATGGCAGTGCTGAACAATGTCGACCATGCGGAATTGCGGTATAATCCCCAGTTCGGCAGCGCCTTTGGCGACTGTGCCAACAGAATGCCGCTGCTACCTACCGAATTTGCCGAAGCGCAGCGTGACCACCCTATTTTGTTCGCGGAACAACCGGATGCAGGATTGATCGCCGTCGCTTTGTTGGGTCTGGAAAGCGGCGAAAACCTGCATTTTGACGGACGCAATTGGGGGGATGCTTACATACCAGCCCTGCATCGACGCGGGCCATTTGCACTGCAGGTGCAAAAGGATGCATCGGGTGCGGCCCAGGATTTGCTGATCGACGTTGACCTGAATGATGCGCGTCTGGGCAATGATGAAGGTTTTCCCCTTTTCAAACCCCATGGCGGTAATAGCGAGATGCTCGACCTGATCAGCTCGACGTTGTTGACCATTTTCGAGGGATCGGAAATCACGGCTCCATTCACGGATATGCTCAACGAGCTGGGTCTGCTGGTGCCTGCCGCTATCGATGTCGATCTTGGTGACGGGCGGTCGATCGAAATTCGTGATCACATGATCATCGATGCCGCAGCATTCCAGTCATTGACCGCGTCGCAATTGAAGCAGCTCAATGATGCAGGCTTTCTTGTCCCGACGGTCCATGCAATGGCATCGGTTGCAAATATCCAGCGCCTCATTGATCGCAAGACCCGCGGTGCAGCAGGTGCCTGAATGTGCAGAACCAAATTTGGCCATGCCACGTCCGGTCGAGACGGTGGAAGGTGCAAAGCTGGGCCAAATTGACCTGCAGAAACTTACCGAATCTGGCGCGCCTGTATTGCTTAAAAATGCTGCTTCTGACTGGCCCATAGTGGCCGCGAGCAGATCCGGGAATCAGCAGGTCGCCGACTATCTTGGTCGTTTTTACAATGGAGCGCCGGTCGTCCTTTACCGCGCCCCTGCGACAAGCGGCGGCGTATTTTTTTACAATGACAGTCTGACGGGTTTCAACTTTCGGACGGCTCAGGTCGACCTTCGCGAGTTGCTGGTCGAACTGCTTGCCGCCAATGATGCCGATGAAACTGACGCCCTTTATGTTGGTTCAACGGACCTTGAATATTTCTTCCCTAAGCTCAGCATCGATAATCCCGTCGGACTGCACAAGGCAAATGAGCGGCATCGCGATGCGATGGGAAGCATCTGGATCGGCAATCGAACGACCGCCAAAGCCCATTTCGACATGTCGAACAACATTGCCTGCTGCGTTGTAGGGCGGCGCCGGTTCACGCTCTTTCCGCCTGACCAGATTGCCAATCTCTATCCTGGCCCACTTGAGCCGACACCTGGTGGGCAGGTCGTTTCGATGGTGGATTTCAAAAAACCGGATTATCAGCGGCACCCGCGATTTGCAGATGCGATGGGCGCGGCAATGGTTGCAGAAATGGAGCCAGGTGATGTCCTCGTTTACCCCGCGATGTGGTGGCATCATGTTGAAGCGCTCGATCGATTCAACATCCTGATAAACTATTGGTGGAACGCGGTGCCCGCGCATCTCGACACCCCCATGAACAGCCTATTGCACGGCATTCTCAGCCTGCGCGACCGGCCGGAGCAGGAAAAATCCGCATGGCGGGCACTTTTTGACTTTTACCTGTTCGGCGACCCTGATCTGCCAAGGCAGCATCTTCCCGAACATGCATTGGGCGATCTGGCGACAATGTCTGATCCCCTGGCGGCGCGGCGGTTGCGCGCCAAATTGATCAACCGGTTAAACCGATAGGGGGCATGGGATTTGGAAGGGCAGGCGCTTAAAAGGATCGTAATAGCCGGTGGAGGGACTGCAGGTTGGCTGGCTGCGGCGGCGTTGGCGCGTCAGCTAGGCGGGTTACTGGATATCACCCTTATCGAATCCAGCGAAATCGGAACGGTCGGCGTTGGCGAATCCACCATTCCAACCGCGCGCGCTTTCCATGGATTGCTTGGTATCGATGAACGCGATTTCATGGCAGCGACCGGATCTTCGTTCAAACTGGGCATCTCATTCGAAAACTGGACCCAAAATGGGTCGCGCTACTTCCATTCCTTCGGCGAAATCGGTCCTTCAACCTGGATGGGCAGCTTCCTCCATTTCTGGATGCATGCGCGAGATCAAGGTCTGGCTGCTGAACTCGGTGATTATTGCCTTGAACTGTCGGCGGCCGTCAGCGGGAAGTTCGCGCTGACCGACGCTTTGCCGATTAACTATGCCTACCATCTCGATGCCGCGGATTATGCCCGGTACCTGCGCCGCTTTTGTGAAAAGCTGTCGGTCAAGCATATCGAAGGCCAAATTGCCGAGGTCCGGCTTGATGGCGGAAATGGGGATATTCGCTCCTTGCTGTTGACCGATGGCCGGGAAGTTGAAGGCGATTTCTTCATCGATTGCACCGGGATGAAGGCACTGTTGATCGGTAACGCTCTGGGCGTGGGCTACACGAACTGGAACCAGTATCTGCCAACCGACCGCGCGATAGCGGTGCAAACCGAAAAGGTTGGTCCGGCTGTTCCCTACACCCGTGCGATTGCGCATGATGCCGGCTGGCGCTGGCAGATTCCACTGCAACATCGCGTGGGCAACGGACTCGTTTATTGCAGCGCGCATCTGTCCGACGATGAAGCGCGCGCGCGCCTTCTCCAAAGTATTGATGGAAAACCAATTGTCGAACCCCGGATCATCCGGTTCCAAGCCGGCAACCGGCAACTGCACTGGAAACGGAATTGCGTCGCTATCGGCTTGTCGAGCGGCTTCGTCGAGCCTTTGGAGTCAACCAGTATCCACCTGATCATGATCGGCATCACCCGGCTGCTGCAGCTCTTTCCGTTCGGAGAGGAAATGTCTGCGTTGGCAAACCGTTTCAACAGCCTTGCCGCGAAAGAGATTGAGCAGATCCGCGATTTCATCGTCCTGCACTATCACCTCAACCAGCGACATGGAGAGGCTCTGTGGGATTATTGCCGCGCTATGGATTTGCCCGATGGTTTGCGCCAACGCATTGCGCTGTTTCGTGAGGCCGGTCAGGCATGGCAAGGGTCAGACGAGCTTTTCCGCGTCGATAGCTGGACTCAGGTGATGCTTGGGCAAGGCGTCGAGCCGGAAGGCCGCCATGAAATGGCCCGCATGATGCCGCGTGAGAGGTTGGCATCATCGCTCGAGGCGCTGCGGTCAGGCATCGCCAGTTCGGTTGCGCAAATGCCTTCGCATGACGAGTTCCTGAGCCAATATTGCCAGCGGCAATAGTTTATTCAGCGGTTGCGGGCACAAAAAACTGCGCGCGTCCAAATTCCGTTCAGGCCGCAACCAGCTTTGGAACATTGCTCTTCATGCTCAGATAGCGCGCCAATCCGACAAGATTGATGTTCGGCATACGCACGGTCCAGCAGGGGATGTTTTTCAGCGGGATCTGAAAATTTGCCCTGGCGGCACGACGGCTCGCAAATGCGGCGGCATTTTCCGCATTGGCAAGCAGGTCTGCGGCAGTACCAAAGAGCAATACGCCGCTCCATGAACCGGTGGCCATAATCGTATCGCCAACAAATGAGCCTAGAATTGCCGATCTCTGCTGTGTGGTTGTCCCTTCGCAGAACAAGGCGCGTTCCCAACTGACGGGTCGCTTTTGCTTGGCCAATTCCGCATGAAGTGCTGTTTCGTCACTTGAAACCGGTGCAAATGCGCAATGCCCGGCCTCGGTTTCGACATGAACGAAGTTACCATCCTCATCCCGGATCAGGATGGCAGCCCCCAACCCTGATTCATAGTTGATACCGAGCCATTTTCCCGCGGTCGTAAAGTCGGGTTGCAGCACGGAGCCCAATGGACGGTGGGACATCGGCCCGACTTCTTTTGACGCCCATAGTTTCGCCGCACTGTCATTGAGGAAAAAAACGGGCTTCTGGAAAAGATAGCCCAAGCCCGAACGGGAAATGATCCATTTGCAACGCTGTATGCGAATGCCGTCACCGCTGATCGCACCGCTAACAGATATTGCGCAATCGCTTTGGGCCAACCGGGTTCCGGTTTCTCTTGAGAAGTTTTGGATACAGTCGGTTGCAGTTGCGAAATCGTCGGTGCGGTATGTTCTGACGCTGTTTGCGATCAATTTCGACGAAGCATCGCACATTCCGAACACAGCTGACGGGCCGTCGATGTCAATTACGATACGCGCCGGATTTTCCATTGAAGCTATCGTCATGGTTGCCCATCGGCACAAACCATAGCGCCCTCCCACCATCATCTCCTACTGAGTGAGGTAGCGCTAACATAAACATATCTCAAGCTATAGTTTTCGCTCTCGCCGTCAGAGGGAATTACTTACCGATGAAATTGGCCGGTCGTTTTTCCAAGAAACTTGCCATGCCCTCTTTGAAGTCCGCGCTTTGGAACAATGGAAGCAATTGGAGATAGACATGCTGCACATGGGTATCGAATGTCTCATCAAGCCCCATGCGCATCAGTCTTTTGGCACCCTGCACAGCCAAGGGGGCGTTGCTGGCAATCTCCAGCGCGAGTTCGCGGGCGCGATTTGCCACCTGGTCGGCAGGAACCACTTCGTTGACAAGCCGCTCTTTGAGGCAATCCTCAGCTGACAGCGTGCGCCCGGTGAAGATGATTTCTGCAGCTTTGGCCCAGCCAATCATGCGCGGCAGGAACCAGGTTCCCCCGGATTCGGGCAAGACCCCGCGCTTCACAAATGCAGCGGCCAGCTTTGCATCGGCCGCCATCACGCGAATGTCGCAGCCCAATGCGAGATCCATCCCATAGCCTGCGGCAGAGCCATTGAGCGCTGCGATGACAGGCTTGTCCAATGCATGCAGCACAGTCGGCGGGGTATTGCGAAGGTCGATCGTCGCACTGAACGATGCGGAGGATGAGCCTATGCCTTCTCCTTTCTGTGCCGAATTGAGATCAAGCCCGGCACAAAACGCCCGCCCTGTGCCGGTCAGGACGATTGCGCGGACTTCGCGATCCTCCCCTGCTTTCACCAATAAGCGAGTCAATTCGTCGAGCATGGGCCCGGATATGGTGTTCATCCGCTCGGGCCGGTTCAGTGTCAGCGTCGCAATGCCTTCGGATACGTCATAGGTGACGTCTTGGCTCATTCTTCCTCTCCTGCTTTTTTGGCAAGGTGGCTTTGGAAATCCGACTATGCAACAGCATTTTTGCGCGGATCCCCTTCAATTGGGGCGCTCGGATTTAGTCCTGCCATCCGGAACAATGCCGCCACTGGCCGGTTTTCCAGATAGCCAAAGGTCTGCACGTCGCAGGCCGAAGTCGTTGCTGCGGGAGACTGATGTGACCTTCACCGAAACCGAACTGGTGCTTGCGATAATCATCGTCATTGTTGCGGGCATTGCCCTTTGGGTCTTGGCGCGCCGCCGGAAGAGCGCCGCATTGAAGGATCGTTTCGGCCCCGAATATGAGCGCACCGTGCAGGAAATCGGCGATGAGCGAAAAGCCGAAACGGTGCTGGCGGAAAGACAGAAACGCGTGGCCGGATATACAATCAAGCCGCTGCCCACCGATATGCGCGATCATTTTGTCGAAAGCTGGCGCCAGGTACAGGCGCAGTTTGTCGACGATCCCACCTATGCAGTCGCGCGCGCGGATGATTTGCTGAGCGAAGTAATGCGCGCGCGGGGATATCCTATGGCGGATTTTGAACATCGCGCAGAGGACTTGTCGGTCGATCATCCGGACATAGTCGAAAACTATCGCCGCGGGCATGAGATCGCCGTTCGGCATTCCAAAGGAGAGGCGAGCACGGAAGATTTGCGCACTGCGATGATCCGTTACCGCACTTTGTTTGATGACCTTGTCAACGAACCCGATGCGACGTCGGGCACCAAAACCTTTGCAAAGGAGCGGCCACATGGTTGATGAAAATGGACCCGGCGCCGGCTTTTCCGACCCTGCTGTATCGATGGCCGATCAGGCGCAGCTGCAAACGGAAACAAACGAAACCGCGCCGCTGCTCTCCGAAGATGAAAAGCAGAAACTGAAACAGCAATGGGATGTCATCCAGACCGGCTTTGTCGATGAACCGCGACAAGCCGTGGCGCGGGCAGATGTGCTCGTGGCAGGGGCGATACGCCATTTGTCTGAAATGTTCTCAGAAGAACGCGCGCAACTGGAAAGCCAGTGGGACCGTGGCGGCGATGTATCCACTGAAGAGTTGCGGATAGCATTGCAGCGCTACCGAGCGTTTTTCGGGCGTTTGCTGTCTATCTGATTCAAGCCGCGATCGGCGTTGCCGCTTTGATCAGGCTTAACAATTCGCCGGTGTCCATCGGCTTGCGAATGAACAGCCATCCGGGCATGATATCTGCCGGATCGGGGACATATCCGCTCATCAATATCACCGATAAATGTGGTTGCTGGGCACAAGCGAGCCGGGCCAGTTCGGTGCCACGCTGACCCGGCATGACGATATCTGTCAGCAATACGTCGTAACGTTCGCGCTCATTCGCCTGCAATGCCGCCTCACCGGTTTCGCACGGCGTCACTTCATAGCCCTCACCCTCAAGCATCTCCATCAATGCCTCGAGTGCATATGGCTCATCCTCGACCAGCAAAATCCGGACCTTTTCATGGCCCATATTGGCATCGAAATTTGTGGCCGACACATCGGTGCGGGAAAGATGTTGTCCGACCGTCGGGAAATACATGCAGACCCGTGCGCCCTTGCCCGGTGCGGATTCGACGCTCGCGTCGCCACCCATTTCGCGCGCAAATTCGAGTACGGAAGCCAAGCCGAACCCGGTGCCGTTCGATTTCGTCGAAAACAGCGGTTCAAAGGCACGCGACAATACCGCCGAAGTCATTCCCTTGCCAGTATCTGCAACTTCGATGGCCAGATATTCGCGCATCGGCGCGGCTGGATCATTCTTCCCGCCAATAAGGGCCGCCATTCGCCGTTCGGTTGTAATTGTTATCTCGCCGCCATTGGGCATTGCGTCGCGCGAATTGATCAAAAGGTTGGTCAGGCAGTTGAGCAACCGGACATGGCTGACCACCGATTGCGCGTCGCCGCCGCCCAAATTGACCGAAAGCGTGACGTTGGACCCAACGACCGTGCGCAGGAAGGCCGTATTTTCGTCAATCAGCTTGTCGATCGCCATCGGCATCAGCGTGTCTGTACGCTGATGCGAAAGTTTCATTAGCGAGTTGGTGATGCTCGATCCTCGTGCGGCGGTATCCCGAATTATCGATACGAGCCGCTCCATGCGCTCATTACGGCCAATCTCCCGTGAAAGGCGATCGCAGTTGAGTTTGATGATCGACAGGAAATTGTTGAAGTCGTGCGCCATATAGCCGGCGATGCGGCTGATGCGGTCCAGCAGTTCAACGCTGCGTTGGCGTTCATACGCAAGTTCGATTGCGGTATCCTGCGATTCCTCGATCAAGGCGCGCTGCAAGTTGATCAGCATCAGTCCCTGGACACGCGGGTCACCAGGCGGAAACTCGCTGATCTGGAACCGGTTTTCCTTGAATGCCTTTTCGGTCGGCACATGGTGCAACGCCAGGAAATAGCCGCCATCCTGCGGGACGATCGCCCCCGCCAATTTGTAGTTGGTGCATTTGGATGTCAGGTGGACGATCTTGAGCCTGTCGTCATGCGCGTGGAAATAGGCCCAGTCATTCCCTCCGGGCAGGTCGAAATGATGGAATAGTGGTGATCCCACCTCGATGTCTGGAAAATGTTTGCGCAGGGACGAGCTGATGGACGAGAATTTGAGATGCTCGTCCAGGAAAAGATTGGCCGGGAACAGGTGATCGAGCAGCTCTCTATCGATTGTGACGGCCACCGCTCAATCCTTATGGTCGTGCAGGATTTCGAACATCGTTGCCTGGTTCGTTACCCCGATAATGTTCACCGTTCCCTGCCGTTGGAAACGATCCAGCAACCCTTGGAACAGGCCGATCACGAATTTTTCGAGACCGGCACGATCCGAGCGATACTCGACTTCCATCCGCCCCGGACTGTTCTTAATCAGCGAGAAGGAAGGCACCTGTGCCTTGGGCATGGCTGTCGCCACGGCGAGGTGCATACGGTCAAGATTGGCAATGAAGCTGGGAAAGTCCTGCCCGGTAAAGTCCATGAATGAACCAAAGGATCCACGCTCGGCGAATTTGATCCAGTAGCGCCCGAATTCGACGAGACAGTCTTCCATGTCGAGATTGAGACGCGCGGCAGCTTCTGCGATGATTTCGATGGTGAGCGAGTCTTCGTACACCATGCCAGTGACCAATTCGGTCGGCCCGATACCCAGCTTTCGCTCGGTAGCTTGCCAAGCTTCGTCCCCCAGTTGGTCGATAACCATCTGGCGAACACCTTTATGAATCATGCCATACATGATTCCCTCCCCCCACACACTTTTTCATTTTTGACAGTTATTCGGTAAGTTCAGTTTTTTGGTCCTGCAACAGTTGATTGAGGCGCGTCACCTGCTCCTCGATTCGATCCAGTTTGGCGTTAAGATATTCGGCGTCACCCTCATCCAGTGCCTTGGCAATGCGAACACGTATATTGCCGCAGCTTAGTCTAATGATGTTAAGTGGTTGCATAAGCTGGTGCAGCTTGCTTCCGCCATTTTCCAAATTATCCATGGTTACCCGGTGTCAAAGTCATCCACCGCCATTTGACGGATTGATAGAGAATAATATATGTAAACGAATGTAGCAAACGTTCAGACGAGTTACATTCACTATCGCTGCGATTGCCAGGGGGCACTCACAACAGGGGACTTATGCGGGGCAACGACTATACAAATGCCGTGTTGCTGGTGGAAGACGACCTTGCATGTCTCGACGAATGCGGCGAGACGCTGGCTAATCTTGGCTATGAAGTCAAAACGGCGTCCGATGCGCTTGGCGCGCTGAAAATTATCGCGGAAGACCCCAGCATCGGCATTGTCCTGACCGATCTAAACATGCCGGGGATGGATGGCCTGACCTTCTTGGAAGAATTGTCGCTGCGTTTCATGCCGCAGCGCCCGATTGTGGCGCTGGTACTGACGGCCGTGCCGACGCTGGAGGCCGCAACGCTTGCGATGCGGTCGCACGCGGTCGATTTTCTGTCAAAGCCGGTTTCCGCTGAAACGCTGGCTGCCGCTTTGCGGCGCGCATCCGCCAATCTGGCGGCGTTGGCGACAAAATTCCAGATTGTAGAGCTGGCCAAGAATCCGGCGAATGATGAGGAAGCAGCCGATGAAGAGCAACCTGCGGTGCCATCATCATCCGAGCTGCAGGCCTTTGTCGGGCGGCTGTTGAAGCACCAGCAGAACCGCGCCAAATTTTTCGATCCGGATGTGTTTTCAGGGCCTTCCTGGGATATCCTGCTCGACCTTGCCGAGGCCAATTTTCGCGGAACGCCGGTCGCTGCTTCGAGTGTCTGCGCTTCAACGCAAGTGCCCCTCAGCACTGCATTGCGCCATGTGAACAGCCTGGTTGAGGCGGGCCTTGTCAAGCGTTGGACCGACCCAAGCGACAAGCGGCGCAAGATGCTGGAGCTCGCTCCTGAAGCCAGCGAACTGATGAAGAAGTATCTCGAAACCAGCTGGAAGATCCACGCCTGCTGATATTTCTGCCATTATCGCAGCCAAAATGAAAATATATGCCACCGCATCGGTGGCGATAACTATGCCTTGGGCGGCGGTTACTCGCTAATTGGCCCCATCTCGGGGAAAAAATGACAGCACCTCGGGTCGCAACCAAACTTACCGGGTTTGGAAAATTGGAACCAAAAGTCCCGGTTGCCGCCGTCAGGCGGCACCGGGCTTTTCGTGCCACTCGGGAGAAAAACTTTTGCCTGGAACGTACGAGACACATTCAGGTGGAACTGCGCCCGCATTGTCATGTTACCAGTATCGCAACACCCCGTTGAAACTTCATGTAACGGGGTATCCTGCATTCACGGACCTAATCTCTGATTGCAAACAGTCGGTTGGCTCACGCAATCGATTTTCCATAAATTACTGTTGTATGGGGAATGTTACACCTGTAAATACACGTATAACTGACGTTACGGCCATTTCTGCAGAGAGAGGGAAAGGGGCACGTTGTCATGGGGGCAAATATTCACGCGCGATTGAACGCGTGTCCTTATGGTCTTGGAACCTGACGCGCACATGGACGGGACACTGATCGTGGTCCCCGACGCAAGCGAACGCAGTTTCGACACCGCGTTGCGCGAGGAAATGGAATATTTGCTCGCAAGCGAGACATTCCGGAAATCGCCAAAGCTGTCGCAACTGCTCGCCTATCTGGTCGGTGCAACGTTGCGCGGCGAAGGCGAGGCGCTGAAAAGCTATACGGTTGCAGTTGAGGGGCTGGGGCGCGATCCGGATTTCGACGCGCAGGCCGATAGCTACCCCCGGGTACAGGTCATGCGCCTGCGAAACTTTCTTGGTTCATTCTATGCCCGCTACGAACCGCGCAATGAAATGTGCATCTACATCCTGCCCGGAAGCTATCGGGTAAGGCTGGCAAAATTTTCCATCGCATATCCGGATATCGTCGTGCGCGACGCGCGGCGCCGGCTGGCGCCTTCGTTCCAGCATGCGGATGGCTCAGCCGCTGTCGCTCCGCGTTCAGTGCCACCGACCTATCCTGAGGACAATGTTATTCCTGTTGCGAGGGAGGCTTCAAACGCCGCACCATCAACGTCTGCGGAAACCAGCGGATCAGGGCGCGGCCTTTGGTTGTTGCTCCTTGCCGTCCTTGTGGGCATCGCCGCAACCGCGGTTTTGCTCTATGTAACGATGTGGAAACCGGAACTGGCCGGAAGAGCGCGCGACGAGGCGCCGACCTTGCTGGTTGCCAAGGTTGAAGCCCCCAGCGACTCCCAATCGATCGACCTCGCCATGGAAATCCGGCATGCGATGATCGATGGCTTTTCGAGGTCGTGGGCGTTCAACACGCTAGAAGTTCATGGCGATCACCATGAAGAAGCGGTCATGGGTAGTTATACCGTTTCTGCAGCGCTGAGCCAGAACCGGAATAACAGCCGCACGCTCCAGATTTTGGTCACCGATGAAGCCGAAGAGCTGACTATCTGGTCGCGCAATTTCCCGATCGACGAAACAAAGGACGTGCGCGATCAACTGGCCTTGGCACTTTCGAAAATGGCTGGGCCCTTGGGCGTCATTGGCCGGCGTGAATTTGAAAAGGCCGAAGGTCGCAAGCTCGATGATTATAGCTGCCTGCTAGGAGCCTTCCGCACGCTGTCTGGAAAAACCTTCCCCCAATCGGATGAAGTGCGGCAATGCATCCGCGAGCCGTTAAAGCAACGCCGGCTTGAAGCAGTGCGCCTTTCCGTTCTGGCCTTGAAAACTATAACCTCTAGTTCTCAGAGCGAACGTGGGCAGGCATTGATCAAAGGGGAAAATCTCGCACAGCAGGCCATCGAGACCGATCCTTCGGAGGCGACTGGATATTATGCGATGGCGCTGCTGAAATATGTCCAGCAGCAATGCGAAGTGGGCAACTCTTATGCAGCCCGCACTCTCCAGTTGAATGGTTATGGCCAGGGAATTCTTATGGGTCTGGCCAGCTATATTGAGGACTGCGACTATCCTGATGCAGAGCTCTTCATTGAGAGGGCTTTTGCCACGATGGAGCCTGGCGATAGCACCTTGCGGCTTTCGGTGGTGACTCTTGCCCTACGCCATGATCGCAAGGACATTTTGGTTTCGATCGGCGCGGCGCCAAGCGGAGCGGCTGGAGAAACAGATCCGGCGGTACATCTAAGTGAAGCGCTGATCGCAGCTTACTTCAACGACATACCTGCCAGTAAGCGCCATTGGGCCGCCTATGTCGCGTCGCGCAAAATGCGTGGAGTGACACCGGATCAGTTGCTGCAAGGCACAATCAATTCGATCAACACGCGGAAACTGGTGATAGAACTGCTGCAGGATCGCGGCGTAATCGCTTGAGCACCGTGAAACGGGCAATTTGCTCACGATACTTTGGTTAATTGTTGTTAACCAATTGCTTCTGATTTCACAAAATATGGGGTGGCATTCCCAAACGCCACAATATCTTGTGATGCGGACTGGTAAAACGGTGTAACACTCCTTTGGCTGGTGTTCATCGCCTAAAACCGACTTATCGAAGCGAGCCGCTACAAATGGGTGCCGCAACTGGTCCTTGCGTCATGCCATGCGGATAACATCTCGTTTCCACACTCTGCGTCGGCGCGCATGTCTGCCCTGCAGCGCCGACGCAGAGCTTTAACCTTTCCGAATCCAGTTGCAGCCTTTTTGTCGGCGGATCCCATTTTAACTGCGTAACATCGCTTAACGGTATTAACCCCAATCCCTGTGCTCAGTAGCACATATGGGTAGTTGATTATCGGCAGCTACTATATCTAGCTGCAATCGATTGAATGCGGCATGAAACTGGTCGCTCGTTGGAATGCTGCCAATAGATGCTGGAGGAAATGCGATATCCAGTTACCCGACAGTACTGTTCCTGTTGGTTTATCTGCCCGGGGATTGCATTTCCAATCTGCACCAGTCGCCAGACTACTACCCCGGCGGCTGGTGCAGAGTTCGACAAGCTTTTTCCGAATATTTATCGCGGCACCGGTCTGCAGCTTCCTCTGGCAGCCTTGGAGAAAGCCGAACGAGACCCGCAGCGGCCCGCCGTTAAACGGAAGCGAGTGAATAGCCCAATCGCGGAACATGCACCTTGATGGTGCCCAGTGATGCATCTTCGCGTTCGATTGTAAGCGATGTGTGGGTAGAACCCGCCAATATCCCGATAATCGGATCGCGCCCATAATCGGCCGCGGCGACGGCAACTTTCTTGCCGCCCAAGGCGCTGTCCGAGGGCAGGATGCTGGTCGCCGCCGGGGTGCTCGCTTTGGCAACGGTCAGCGCATCGGCGGCGCTGGTTTCCGATCGCTTACCATGGCCAATCGCCTTCACCCGATCATACCAGGCGTCAAGCTGGGGCAGGTCGTCGAACCGGTCGACCAACCCGGGGCAAAAAGTACGAATGAACCAGAAATTATAATAAGCGGCGGCATCGGCGAGGCCGGGCTTGTCGCCTTCGAGGAAGGGTTGCCCATTGACGAGTTGCTCGGCCAGCAGAGCGGCCTGCGCCTTGATCTGCGTTATCGCGAAGGGGACGAGCGCTTTCATCGCCTGCACGTTGAACGGCTGTCCGCTCAAAGCCTCCCGGTCCTTGATGAATGCCGGATCGACATTCTCGCCCAGCGTTCCGAAAATTGCCATTACAGCCGATTGGAAAAGCGTTCGGTCCGCCCACAACTCGGTGACATTGGCCATGCCGCGATTGCCCGTGGGGAAAAGCGAAATTTCGGGAAAGCGACGATCAATCTCGCGAACGATCAACGCGCTGTCGCAGTAAATATCTGCCCCGATCTGCAGTACGGGGATACGGCGATACCCCCCAGTCAGCGGTGTCAAATCCGGTTTGGGCATGATTACCGGCTGGTCGCAGGCCTGCCATTCCAATCCCTTGATGCCTAGGCACACACGCACCTTCTCCGAAAAGGGGGAGCTGTCATATTGGTGCAGGATGATGCCGGACATGGATGAGCCTATCGCTGTTGAGGACGTAGTTGAGAGGTGAAAGGCTTTGCCGGGTTAGTCAACGTCAGAGGAACATCAGCACAAAGAACAGGGCGCACAGGAAGCTGACGATCGTTGCGCTCAACACCGGCAAGGTTGCCCGCCACCCCATGTCGAGCAACAGGTCCATCCGGCTGCGCATCGCGGTGGCTGTCACCGCCAGCAGGAGCAGGCCCTTCGAGGCTGACAGTGCATAGTCGGCAACCAAGGGCGGCATTTGGACGAGCGAGTTCAGGGCAACGGTTGCAAGGAAGGCGGTGATGAACCAAGGTAGTGCCAGACGCCGCCATTTGGCTTGCCCGGGTTCGGCACCAGCAGAACCGATCGCGAGGGTCACCAGTGCGACAACGGGCGCCAGCAGCGCGACGCGGGCAAGCTTGACGATGGTCGCATAGCTTCCCGCCTCATCGGAATAGGCATAGCCGCCGCCAATCGCTTGCGCGACATCGTGGATCGATGCCCCGATCAAGAAGCCGGCTTGTTGGTCGCTTAATGCGAAATAGCCTGCAAGGATCGGATAAACCGACATGGCCAATGCGCTCGCAATCGAAATGCCGACCAGCGTCAAGGCGAATTGCGCCTGCGACAGCCGGTCCTTGCCTATCACGCCATAGAGCGCGAGGGCCGCGCTGGCCCCGCAAATAGCGGTCGCCCCGCCCGCCAGCAGACCGGCATAGCTTGATTGCCCTGCCACTCGGGCCGCGGCAATTCCTGCGAACAGCGTCAGCCCCATAACGACCGCCAACGCCAGAAACGGCACAGCCCCCAAGGCCCCGATCTGCATGAAGGTCACTTGCAGGCCGAGGATGACGATGCCCCAGCGCAGGCAAGTGCGCGAAGCAAAGTCGAGGCCTTTGTGGGTGCGTGTGTCACGCGCGATAAAGCTCAGCGATAGGCCGACCAGCAGACCCAGCAAGATGATCGGGAAATGATAATGTTCCGACAGCCATGCCGCCGCTGCGGAGGCGACGCCGCAGATAGCGAGGCCGGGAAAAAGGCTGTCCTTTTCACGCTCTACATTCGCCTGCGCATGATGTTCGGCAAGGTGCATCTCGCCGAAAAGATCACCACCATAAGGTATGGCTTCCCAAGCGGGCCGCGCTTTGGGTGACGTATCAAGGTCGATCGAGGAAGGTTCGGTCATCGCGATCCGCAATCAGTGTCGTTTAATCTCGGGCAACAGCAAATGCAGCCAAGCGAGAGCGAGCAGGTAAGACATTGCAGCGAAAATGAACAGCGGCATGAAGCCCAGACCGGCTGTCAAAATGGCCCCTGTAACCGGCTGGATAAGCGCGCCGCCGATATTCCCCATGAAAGCACCAAAGGCGGTCACCCGCCCCACCTTGGTGCGCGGCACGACATCGGTGATCGTCGAGAAGATCGACAGGGAGAAACCCTGATGCCCAGCCATAACCACGCCCATCATGACTGCCACCGGCCAGAAGCTGTTGAGCTGCAATACGAAGGGCAGGGGCGTGACGATCAGTGCAGAGACCAGCATCACTGTTTTGCGCACACGGTTCACGCTCCAACCGCTTTCGAGCAGCCGGGTTGAAATCCAGCCGGCAAACAACGCACCCGCGCCCGAGCCGAGAAAGGCGATTGCCAATGGTACGGCAAGTTCTTGCGTGGAGAGGTTGAAGGTTTTGCGATAGAAATCGGCCAGCCAGAATCCCATCAGCCACCAGGTCGAGTCAGAGATGGCCTTGGCGATCACGATTGCCCAGGTGCGGCGTTCCTTCAGAATTGGTCCATAGGGCGCGCCATCGTCGGAAAAATCGCGCTGCCCGTCTTCTGCGCCATCATCAAAGCTGATGCCGCGGGCGAACCACAGCCACAGCGCGAGCGTCACAAAACCCGCCACCCCGCCAAAAACCAGCGCACCACGCCAGCCCATTTCGGCTGCAAGGATCGGAATGAAAAAGGGCATGCTGATCGTGCCCAGGCCGGCAATCGCCGTGCCCACCCCAAAGGCAAAGCTGCGCTTATCAGGCGGGAAAAGCGTTGCGACGGTCTTGATAGTCAGTGGTGTTTGCACCGCTTCGGTCGCGCCGAGCCCGATACGTGCGCCGACCACCTGCCACGCAGCGACCGCCCAGCCATGCGCCATCGCCGCAAGGCTCCATGTCGATACACCCGCGATCATCGAGCGCCAAACGCCCAGCCTGTCGACCAGCCATCCGGTGAAAAGGAAGGAGAATGCCGCAGCCATTTGGGTGACAAAGGCGAGGTTGCCGAAATCCTCATCGGTCCAGCCAAAATCGGCGGACATATCAGGCTTCAATATCGCGATGACGGGCCGGTCCATCGCGTTGAAAATGCCGGCGACGCATAGCAGTCCGAAAAGCGTCCAGCGCAATTGCGGTGTAATGACTTTCATGCGCACGCCTCCCCGAATGTGCCTGCCTGTTTACAGCTATTTTTCAGGCCTGAAAGCAATATGGGCCGGGAATTGCTGCCCGGCCCATTTGATTGGTTGCGACCCTATCGGCCTCAGTTCGCGCCGAAATTGATGCGCGCAGTTATGCCGAAGTAACGATCCGCTTCGCGCGGAATGATGTAACGGAACGAGCCGCCAGGGCCGCCCGATACGATCGATGAGGCAAAGCTCGTGTCGAACAGGTTCTTGACCTGGAAAGCGACCCGCCAGCCATCGTTCGGATCCACCAGTGCGGCGGACAGGTCCACTATGGCATATCCGTCAACAGTCGAACCGCGGCGAACTGCTGCACTCGGCGACAATTCATAGATTTGGTCAGATTGCATCGACAGCTGTCCATTGACTTCGATATTGGCAAATCCGCCGGTTTCGATGTTCCAATCAAAGCCGGTAGCGAATTTCCATTCGGGCGCATTGGCCAGCGGAGTTCCCTTGGGGATCAGCTGCGATGCATCGGCACCCGGGGGCAGCTTGAATTCCTCAACCCGCGCCTTGTTATAAGCAAGACCGGCGTTGACAGAAAAATTGCTCGCAGGATTTGCAACCAGTTCGAGTTCAAAGCCCTGTGTCGAAACGGTACCGGCGTTGATCAGTCGGGTGGTGCGAACGCCGTTGACGAAGTCCGGGCTGTTTGCCTGATAGTTCTTATACTTGGCGTAATAGGCAGCCAGATTGACGATTAAAGCGCCATCAAGGAAGGTATTCTTCAAGCCCGCTTCGAACGCATTGACGGTTTCAGGTTCGATGACGTTGGTGTGCACCGTCGCCATGTTGTAGAACACATTGTAGGCCGGGCCCTTATAGCCACGTGTGTAGCTCAAATAGGCCATATTGTTGTCTGACAGGTCAACCTGCACTGCGGCCTTGCCCGATACATTGTCGTTCTTGGTATTGGCCGTGAATGGAATCCCGTTTGGCGCGCCAGCCAGGAAACCTGTGCCGGGAGGCGGAACAAGGGCGCCGTTGTTGTAGACGCCTGAGTCAAAGCTGCCGCCAACGCCCGGGCCAGCAAGTGTGGTGCGGCGAATGTGGTAGATGTTGAGCTTGTCCTGCGTCCAGCGCAGTCCGCCGATGAAACGGATGTCGTCGGACAGATTCAATGTCGCTTGTCCGAAAACGGCGAAATTCTTGAACACCGATCCGAAGTCAGCGATGCCGTAAGGCGTTGTAATGGTCGAAACGCCGGGGGCAGTCGAACAAGGCGTCAGGCCCGGTGCTACTGCCGGAAGGGTCGATGCCGAGCAGGTGATTACCGAACGCGCAAAGGTACGATCCGAGTCAGCCTTGGAGTAATAGGCACCAAGCACATATTCGAGGAAATTGCCGGTTGGCGACGCGATGCGCAATTCCTGCGAGAAGGTGTTTGAGGTTTGCGGGCCATCGTCATGCAACTGGTTCAAGCCGACATAAGGCCTGTCGAGCCAGTCGCCATCGCGAATTTCCTGGTTGTCCCAGCCGCGATAGCTGGTGATCGAGGTAAGCACATGCTCCCCGAGCTCGATATCAGCTTGCAACGAGATGCCCCAGCTTTCCTCGTTCGTTGCCGTCACTAGATTCTGTGCGATACGGCGAGTGCGATCGCCGTCGATGCCGGTAGCGGCCAGAGCAGTAGCTGCGGCATTGGTCGGCGTCGTGCCGATGATTTCCGCGCAGCAATCATCCTTGGCCTTGCGCCAATCACCCCGCAACAGCAGCGTTACGGTGTCGCCGAGATCGGCCTCGATTGCGCCACGGAAGCCGTAGTGCTTGTAACCGTTCACCTTGCGATCCAGCGTAATATTCCGGATGTTACCATCATATTCGCTGTAATAACCAGTGAAGCGCGAACGGATGTTTTCGCCTAACGGCAGGTTGATCGTTGCCCGACCGCGATATTCTTCTTTGGTGAAGTATGAGGCTTCGACCGAGCCCTCAAGGGAGTCGGATGGCCGCTTGGTCACGATTGAAACAACGCCTGCCGAGGCGTTCTTGCCAAACAATGTACCCTGCGGACCACGCAGCACTTCAATACGCTCGACATCGGCAAGATCGGTGAAACCTTCGCCGGCGCGGCTCAGTACCACGCCATCGAGAACCGCGGCGACCGAAGGTTCGGCTGCGATCGAGAAGTTGATTGTGCCAACGCCGCGCAGGAAGAGCGCTTGGTTCAAAGTCGTTCCCGATTTGCGGAAGTTAAGACTGGGAACCAGATACTGGGCATTTTCGAGCGTTACTGCGCCGCTGTTCGCGATCGCTTCGCCGCCGATTACCGATACCGCAAGTGGCACATCCTGCAGATTTTCCTCGCGCTTCTGTGCGGTGACGATGATTTCGGCACCGACGCCGCCTTCATCTGCAGCGTCCTGTGCAAATGCAGGGGCTGATGTAGCGATCAGCGCGAGTGCACTTCCTGCCAGCAAATATTTCTTCATGACTAGTCCTCCTACTTCGCCCTGTCCCCGGGCGTTAAAATCCCAATTCACTCATCTCTACGACGCGCTTTTCGCGCGCACTGATTTCGGCGGCGGTCCCGATGGCAACAGCCATCAGTCCGTCCTGCGCTGACACTTCTACTGGGCCTTCGCCGCACACAGCAGCAAAGAATTTCTGGTGCTCATAATAGGTTGAGCCATGATGGCTCCCCGCCTTGAGCACGGTTTCGTCCACAGCGACATGGCTGCGCTCGACAGCCTTGGGCTGGCGGAAACCGACGCGTGGCGAATAGACAAGGCTGCCTTCGGGGATCAGGCAGTCGAGCCGGGCCTTGTCACCCACGGCCGTGATTTCTTCCTGGTTCTCGGCGCCATCAGCAAACATCGAAAGGTCAAGCATGGCGCGCACGCCATTGGCAAAATCGACCGTGGTGTAACTGTTGTCGATGATATCCGGACGGCGGCCGTCATAACTTTCATCAAGATGGTTCACATCCATAGCGCCCGAGCAATAGACGCGGACGGCTTCGGATTGGGTAATCAATCGCATCAGATCAAAGAAGTGGCAGCATTTCTCGACCATCGTGCCGCCAGTGTTTTCCGAAAAGCGGTTCCAGTCGCCAACCTTGGGCAGGAAGGGGAAGCGATGCTCACGGATCGAAAGCATCTGCAGCTTGCCGGTGCGGCCGTCATGCACCTGGCGGATGAACTCGGCCGCGGGCGGCATGTAGCGATATTCCATCGCCGTCCAGAAAATGCCCGGTGATTGCGCTGCGCGCTCGACTATCCAGCGTGCGTCGTCGATTTTCGTCGCGAGGGGTTTCTCGCACAGGATATGGAGGCCTGCGTCGAAAAGCGGGACCAATACTTCGCGGTGGGTGTAGTTGGGGCTGGCGACGATCACGGCATCGCACAGTCCGGATGCCGCTAGTTCTGCGGAGGTGGAAAAAGTCTGCACGCCATCTGCATCCGCCCCCAAGGCGTTTTTGGCCCAGCCAAGTGAGCTTTCGGTAGGATCGGCGAGCGCCGTCACCACCGCGCCGGGCGTGATTGCGAGATTATGGATATGCTCGACCCCCATCATGCCGGAACCGACAAGGCCGTAGCGAACCGTATTCGTCAAATGTCCTCTCCCGTCTGACAACGGTGTCTATGACAGCCTTGTCACAAAATATCTCCGGCTTGGCAAGAGGGCAGATTCGATGCTTGCAGATTTCGGCTCGACTGTTACCCAAATGCCATGCGCGTGACGATCAAAGACGTATCCCGTATCGCCGGGGTTTCGATCAAAACGGTGTCGCGCGTCCTCAACAAAGAGAAATATGTCAGCGACGAAACGCGCCGCAAGGTGGAGGAAGCGGTCGCTGCACTCAACTTCAGCCCCAGCCTCGCAGCGCGCACTTTGGCGGGTTCGCGCTCGTTCCAGATCGCGCTGATCTACGACAATCACAGCCCTTATTACATCCATGCGGTGCAGGAAGGCGTCTGGAATCGGTGCCGTGAAGAAGGCGTCCGGATGCTTGCACAACCGGTCGACGTCGAATCACCGACATTGGCGCAGGAAATCGGTGGCTTGATTGACGAGACCCATGTCGACGGGGTGATCCTGTCTTCGCCAGTTACCGACGCACCTGCTGCGCTCGAGGAACTGGAACGGCGCGGAATTCGCTTCGTCCGCATCTCGCCAGGGACCAATCACGCGCTGACAAGCTCGGTTTTCATGGATGATGTGCAGGCGGCCGACGATATGACGACCCACCTCATCAACCAGGGGCATAGGCGGATCGGCTTTGTTATCGGGCATCCCAACCATATGGCGAGCGACCAGCGCCATTTCGGATATCGCCGCGCGCTTGACCGCGCTGGAATAGCCTATGAACCTGGTTTGGTGCGCCCGGGCACCTTCGATTTCGAAAGCGGAATGGAAGCGGCTGAGGCCCTGTTGAAGCTTTCCGCAAAGCCCAGTGCCATCTTCGCCAGCAATGATGACATGGCGGCCGGCGTGCTGTCTTATGCCCACCGAATTGGCCTTGATGTTCCACACGACCTGTCGGTGGCAGGCTTTGACGATACCCCATTGGCGCAACTGGTGTGGCCGCCGTTGACCACGGTTCGGCAACCGGTGCGCGAGCTCGCTTATGCAGCCACCGACCAACTCTTCTGCCCCGACCCGGCGATCGTCCACCAACGCTTGCAACACGAATTGATGGTGCGCGGGTCGACGGCGCCCCTGCGCAAATCGTAATTTTACCGGCTTGACGATGGGGCGTTTCAAGGTCCAATAAGACACCGTTGTCATATCGGGGAGACAGAGCGTCCATGAGCGCGAATGAGACATTGCCGGTGCCTGCAGCCAAGCGGAAACTGGGCAACAGCGAGATTGAAGTCAGCACCATTGCCTGGGGCATGTGGCGTCTGGCGGAAAATGGCCGTACCGCAGCTGATGCCGCAAAGCTGGTTCACGCCGCGCTCGATGCAGGTATGAATTTCCTCGATACAGCAGATATTTACGGCTTTGACGGGGCTGGCGGCTTTGGTGATGCAGAGGCATTGCTGGGTGAGGTTCTGGCTGCCGAACCCGCCCTGCGGGCACGCATGGTGCTCGCCAGCAAAGGCGGAATCATGCCGCCGCTGCCTTATGACCAGAGCGCTGCCTATCTGGCTTCCGCAATCGATGCTTCGCTGAAGCGGCTGCGGACCGATACGATCGATCTTTACCAGATTCACCGCCCCGATATCCTTGCGCACCCGCAGGAAGTCGCACGCACTTTGGACGATGCGGTCAAGGCGGGAAAAGTTCGAACGCTTGGTGTGTCCAATTTCACCATTCACCAAGTCGCAGCGCTCAACCAGTTTCTGGACAACAAGCTGGTGTCGACACAGCCCGAAATCAGCCCGCTTCGCATCACCTGTTTCGAAAATGGTGAACTCGACCAGGCAATGATGCTGGGCTTGACGCCGCTCGCCTGGTCACCGCTTGGGGGCGGTCGCCTCGCCAATCCGCAGAGCGAACGCGATAAGGCGGTTGCCGTTGAACTTGATCGGGTTGCAGGCGCGCAAGGCGTGTCGCGCACCGTCGCTGCCTATAGCTGGCTGATGGCGCATCCTGCTGGCATCATCCCGATTGTGGGGTCGCAGCAGCCGGGGCGGATCGCCGAAGCGGCCGAAGCTTATAAAGTCCGCTGGTCAAGGCAGGACTGGTATGCCGTGCTAGTCGCGGCACGAGGAGAAAGGCTGCCCTGAGGCGCCGGTCGACAAGGAGAGTGATTATGAGCGGCCAACAATGCGAGATCGCCTGGTTTTCGGCACTTTGCGACGATGATTATGAGTTTCTGGGGGTTCCCGATCCCTATCTGCAATCGAGCTGGGAGCATTGCCGCAACATCGTGCTCCGCGCTGAAGAAGGCGGATTTGACAATATCCTGCTACCCTCGGGATACCAGCTTGGCCTCGATACGACTGCCTTTGCCGCAGCTGTTGCCACGCAGGTAAAGCGGATGAAGCTACTTTGGGCGACACGCATGGGCGAAGACTGGCCGCCGCAGCTCGCGCGCCGCATCGCCACGCTCGACCGCATCCTCGGCCCCAATGCCGAAGGCACTGGCGGACGGCTGAATGTCAACATCATCTCGTCAGACATGCCGGGTGAAAAGATCGAAAGCGGCCCCCGCTATCGCCGCGCGACGGAAATCATGAAGATCGTGCGCACGTTGCTCAACGGAGAGCATCTCGATTTCCAGGGAGAGTTCTACAATCTGCAACTCGATCCCGCGCGCATCACAACCATTTCAGGCAAATGCCCCGCTTTCTATTTTGGCGGACTCAGCAACGAAGCACGCGAATGTGCAGCAGAAGGTTGCGATGTCTACCTTATGTGGCCCGATACTATGGACAAGGTGCGTGAAACCATCACCGACATGAAGCAGCGCGCCGCCGCCAAAGGTCGCAGCCTGAAGTTCGGCTATCGCGTCCATGTGATTGTGCGAGAAACCGAGGAAGAAGCGCGCGCCTATGCTGACCGGCTGCTTTCGAAGCTCGATGAAGATGCCGGCAAGGCGATCCGTGAGAAATCGCTCGATGCCAAGAATTACGGGGTGCAGCGCCAACAGGAATTGCGCAGTGCCGCTGGCGGTGACGGTTTTGTGGAAGACAATCTTTGGACCGGTATTGGCCGGGCACGGTCGGGCTGCGGCGCGGCCATTGTCGGCACGCCTGACCAGGTGCTGGCGAAATTGCGCGCCTATCAGGCAGAAGGCATTGAGGCGTTCATTCTCTCAGGCTATCCGCACATGCAGGAAGCGGACATGTTCGCGCGTTATGTTTTGCCGCATATCGAACATGGCCCGCTCGCGCTCTAGCCCGGGATAGATTGGGACAGCCAATGGAGATGTTTGATGTTGCGGTCATTGGCGGTGGGGTCAATGGTTGCGGCATCGCTCGCGATGCAGCCGGGCGCGGCGCACGCGTTCTCCTTCTAGAGGCCAAGGATCTTGCGAACGGAACGTCTTCGGCTTCGAGCAAGCTGATCCACGGTGGGCTGCGCTATCTGGAGCATTATGAATTTGCGCTGGTGCGCGAATCGCTGACCGAGCGCGAAGTGCTCTGGGCTATAGCCCCGCACATCATCTGGCCGATGCGTTTCGTGTTGCCGCACGTTAAGGGCCTGCGCCCGCGCTGGCTGTTGCGGCTGGGGCTGTTTCTTTACGACCATCTGGGCGCGCGCAAGCGCCTGCCCGCAACCGAAAGCGTCAAGCTTGCCCGGCATCCTGCGGGCGTGCCGCTCAAGCCTGAATTCGTCCATGCTTTCGTCTATTCGGACTGCTGGGTTGATGATGCGCGGCTGGTGGTTTTGAATGCCCGCGATGCAGCGCAAAATGGTGCAGAGGTGCTTACCCGCTGCCCGGTGACGCGTTTGATCCGCGAGGATGATCATTGGCTGATCGAAGCTGGCGGACGTTCATTCCAGTCAAAGGCGATCGTCAATGCGGCGGGGCCTGCGGTGCTGAACGTCATCAGCAAAAGCCCGGACAAGGCCGAATATGCCATGCGGCTGGTCCGCGGATCGCACATCGTGGTGCGAAAGATTTTCGACCATCCTTATCCCTATTTTTTCCAGTTGCCCGATGGCCGCATCTTTTTTGCCATTCCCTATGAGCATGATTTCACCCTGATCGGCACCACTGATGCTGATCATCATGCCGGGCTCGACCGGGTTGAAGCCAGTGCCGAGGAAATCGCCTATCTCTGCGAAGGGGCGAGCCATTTCTTCCGCACGCCGGTGCGGCCGGAAGATGTCGTCTGGGATTTTGCCGGGGTGCGGCCGCTGGTCGATGACGGCTCTGGCAAGCCCGAAGCTGCCACCCGCGGCTATCGCCTCGACCTGAGCGAAGCTGGCGACGGCGCGCCGATCCTCAATATTTTCGGGGGCAAGATCACCACTTACCGGCACCTTGCCGAGGAAGCGGTCGACCTGCTGGCGACGCGGTTGCCGTTTCCGAAGAACCAACACTGGACGGCGACAAAGACACTACCGGGCGGAAATTTCAAAATCGATGCCATTGCTGCTGAGCTGGAACGGTTTCGTAAGGCCTATCCCTTCCTCGAATCTGACTGGGCAGACCGGCTGTTCAAAAGCTATGGTCTCGATTGTTATGCGATTTTCGGCGATGCCCAATCGCTCGCTGATTGCGGGCAGCATTTTGGCCATGGCCTTACCGAGCGCGAGGTCGATTATCTGGTCCACAACGAATGGGCCCGCACCGCCGAAGACGTTTTGTGGCGACGTGGCAAGCTGGGCCTGCGCATGAATCAACAAGAGCAATTGCAGCTCGAAAACCACTTACGAAAGGTCGTCGCCCCATGAGCCCCAAAATTGTCGCCATTGGCGGAACGATCAACCCCGGTAGTTCGACCGAGATGGCGCTGCGCACGGCGCTCGCTGTTGCCGAGGCAGAAGGTGCCGAGGTGAAGCTGTTCGGCGGCGAATATCTCGCCGCTCTCCCGCATTATCGCAGCTCCGCGCACCGGGCAGAGGATGGTGCCGAGATGGTCGAAGCCGTTCGCGAGGCTGATGGCATCATCATCGCTGCGCCGGGTTACCATGGCACCATATCCGGGCTGGTGAAGAATGCGCTCGATTATCTCGAAGACCTATCCAAGGACGACCGGCCCTATCTGGATGGCCGTGCCGTCGGCCTGATTGCCACCGCCTTTGGCGACCAGGCGAGCATGAGCACGATGCAGACGCTGCGCAGCATCGTTCATGCATTGCGCGGCTGGCCCACGCCGATGGGCGCCACGGTGCGGACCTATCCTGACCTGTTTTCGCCCGATGGTGAGTGCCTCGACGACCGGGTTTCGATGCAGCTTGATATTGTCGGCAAGCAGGTGGTCCAGGGTGCGCGCAGCTTTGCTTCGACTTTGGGAGGCAAGGCATGAGCAGCCTCCAGCCAGCTCTCGAAGCGCTGCGCAAAGGCGAAATCATCGTCATCACTGGCGACCGGTTGCGTCGCGGTGATATCGATTTCGCCATGGCAGCCAAGCATGTCACGCCCGAGGCGATCAATTTCATGGCACGCCACGGCCGCGGCCTGATCTGCCTGACATTGACCCCCGCCCGTGCGGTGAAGCTCGGCATCAGCCTGATCAACCCCGGTAGCGAAAGGCAGTCGGGCCGCCCCTTTGGCCGTTCGATAGAGGCGCGTGCTGATGTGACGACGGGGATTTCAGCTGCCGATCGCGCGAAGACGATCGAGGTCGCGGTAGCAGAAGGCGCCAATAGCGATGATCTGGTTTCGCCCGGCCATGTATTTCCGCTCATCGCGGTCGAAGGTGGCACGGCGGAACGGCAGGCGGCGACCGAGGCTTCGATCGACTTGTGCCGTCTGGCGGGGTGCGGCGATGCAGCCGTAATCTGTTCGATCATGCGCGACGATGGGGAGATGGCGCGGCTGAATGATATCCGCGAACTGGTCGAACGCTATGATCTCAAAATCGCAGATATCGATGACCTGCTCAAAGAACTGGGTGCAAATATCGAAATGTCCGCCCGCTGATATAGCAGCAGTCGTATTAGCGGTTTTCGCCAGCCCGATTGCTTTCCTTGGCAGCTTCCTTCGCCATTTCGTTGTCCAGCTGTTCGGCCTGCGCTTTCAGCTTTTGTTCGGTTTCGGCATATTGATCGTCGAAATCCCTCTGGCATCCGGTCAAAGTGCTTAGCGCCGCCATGGCCAAGAATATGCGCATCAATAATCTTTCCTGTAGCGGACGCCGACATTGGATGTGCCGAATGAACTGATCTGGCTCAACAATGACAGGGCCGGAGTCAAACTGATCTCGATCTGGCTCGCGGTATAGCCGCGGGCGTCGGTGACGATTTCGATATACACCTCGTTGGTGATATATTGGCCAAGTGCAACGGATGCTCCGCGACCAGTGGTTTCATCTGCTTCCAGGATACGCAGCCGGTCAATACCCGCCGCCGATTGCAACACGCCCAGCGGGTTCAATCCACCGCCGCCACCGCGCAGATTATTGAGCGAAGCCGCCAGCTGCACGGCCTGCACCGCGGTCAGTTCGGTTGCAGAATTGCCAAACAATATGCGCGCCAGTATCTCGTCTTGCGGCAAAGTCGGTGTAGAGGCGAAGCTGATCTGGGGATTGTTGCCGGTGCCCGAAATGTTCACCCGCACCCTCGTGCCATCGACAGTGCTGCCGGCTGATACGCGCAGCGACGGATTGGTTGCCGCGCCATTGAAAGCCAGCCGCCCATCCTCGATCTCGAATGACCGTCCGGCAAAATCCAGAGTGCCGCGTACCAGGTTCATCTCTCCAGCTATGCGGGGAGCATCTGTTGTACCCGTGACGCGCAAATCGGCGCTCCATTTGGAATCGAGGCCCATGCCGGTGACGTGCCAATCATCATTGGCAATCAGGCGGATATCGAGTTTCCAATTGCTTGGTAGTGACTTGATAGGATCGGCGTCACCCGAAACCCGCAGCCTAGTTGGCGTCTTGCGGCGAATGCCGGTCAACGTGGTTATCTGGGCCGCGCCTTGTCGAACAATCTTGTACCGCGTTTCGGGCAGCCGCAATGTGCCACTGATCAAGGCATCGCCATCGGGCGTATTGGTCACGCTGATAGTACCGGAGGCTGCGGCGGCGATGGTATCGCTTCGCGCGATGCGCGCCTGTTTCAGGTCGAGGTTAAGCTGGACTGGAAAGCCTTTTGCGGAGCTCAAATTGACAAAGCCCTGCCCGGTTATCGTACCTTGCCCTGCGCGTGCGCTCAGTTCGGTAACGTTCAACTGGTCGTTGGTGAACTGCCCGCGCACCCGCAACTGCGTGAGCCGCGTTCCGTAAATGTCATTTTCGTAAACAAGGTCATTGGCACGCACCACGCCGGTAAGCTGCGGTTCCTGCGCGCGACCGGCAAAGTCGGCTGCGACACCAATATTGCCGGACAGGCTTTGATCGGGCAGCGCCGCGAGCGAGAATAATGTGTCCGCCGGGCCGTTGTACCGGATGCCGCCGCCCAGTGGTGCAGCGAGCAGGCGCGTGACCCAGTCCGCTTCGCCCGCGGGCAAGGGTTTGAGATCGATTTGCACCCGCCCCACGGCAGCGCCGCGGCGGCGGATGACCGCCCGGGCATCACCGCCTTCGGGCAGCAAGCGTGCGACAAGGCTGATCTCGACAGGCTGGGATGCCGCCCCAAGACTGGTCCGTGTGAAGCGTGTGATTTCCAGCCGCGCATCGGCCTTTGGAAATGCGGCGAATGAGGGTTGATACCAATCGAGGCTGCCGGTTACCCGGCCACCCAGCCCCAGTCCCGGCAGCATCGGATTGACGACCGCGAGGCTCACCTCCTGCAGCCGTGATTGCAGCTCAATACCGTCGCCATAACGTCCCGCCAGGCGCATGGTGCCATTGCCGATATTGATGGTCGCAGGCAGGATCTGGTAATCGCTGCGCCCCGGAATGATCCGCAGCGGCTGGGCAGTCTCAAAATCGATACTGTTCGCGCGCCCTTTCGCTGCAAGGCGCCACAAGCGGGGTGACAGTTCGGCGTTGGCGGCGATCCGGAAAGGCACCTGACTGCGTCCTTCGGCGACCAATTGGGCAGTGCCGCTGCCCCCTCGATAATTGATCTTGGCGCGCGCCAATGCAAGGCTGGTGGAATCGATCACGGCATTCTCAACCTGCACATCGGCGATGATTTGTGGCTGGTCGTAGAGGGTGATGTCGGCGTCGATTATCCCGCGCCCTATCGCGAGCCTCTGCGTTCCCGACAATTCAGCATTTGCAGCAATTCCGCGTACCTGCGCGCGCTGATACTGCCCTTCGGCGAGCAGCGTGACGGTGCCATCGAATCCCGCGCCAAGACCGGCCAATGTCCCGGCAAAGGGGCCTGCGCGTGTCTGCTGCAACTGCCCTGTCAACGCCACACCGGCGAAATTTCCACGCATCACGTCGATGGTCAGCGGGCCGTTCCCCGAAAGGACATCGAGATCACCGCTGATCGGGCCGTAATCGGTGGTGCCCGTCAGGCTGATTGCATAGCCACGCCTGCTGCGCACGACCAGCGCGACGACATCCGAAAGGCCGACACCAAAACCGGGGCGCGATGCCGTCACCCTTGCAACAGGGCGATCGAATGTTCCGGTCAATGCAACAGCGACAGGCCCGTATCGTTCGGAAAAGCCGCTGCCGTTGAAGACCACACGCCCGCTATCACCGCTATAGGTTCCAGACCCATGGTTGAGTCGGAACTGCGGTGCGATGGCGGTGGCTCTGACGATGCGGAGCACGCCATCGGTGCCGTATCGTATCCCGGCATTGACCAGCATCTGCCCGCCGAGGAAGTTTTCAACCCCGGGGCTGAACAACCGGGTCGATCGCGCGCGGATGGTGCCATCAAGGCTGTAACCCGATCCGCGACTTTCAAGATCGACATCGGCATCAATGTTGAACATGCCGACCGATTCAATGCGATAGCCGTTGACGTTGCCATTAATGCCACCGGTATAAATCCCGTTCGCCATGTCACCGACAAGGATTGCAGTGGCCTGTATCCGGTCCGACCGGATTCGAAGATTATCCGAAAGGATGCGCTGGTTGGCATAGGCCAGATCGCCATCCAAACGGACATTGGTCAGCAACCCGCCTGCCGCCGCACTCACCCCCGAAATGCGAAGCGCGCGTGCGCTGACGGGTATCCGCATCCTGTCTGCATCGCCGCGCGCCTCGCCGCTTGCAGTCAGCCCTTCAAGCGCGGTGTCGTCAAAAGCCAACCGCACAGCGGCAATCTTGTAGGCAATGGTGGGGGTTGCGAAATTACCGTTGAGCAGAGCCTCTGCCCGCACATTGTTGCCGCTGACATTGCGTGCCAGGACCGCGGGGCGAAGCAGGCGGATATCGAGCGCGAGGTCGCGATACTCGGCCTCGCCCATATCGATTTCGCCTTCTGCGGTCAGCGTCAAAGCCGACGATGCCAGACTGCCTTTGATCTGAGCGGCGCGCTTCTCGAAAGTGGTAGCAAGATCGATAGCAGCACTTGGCGACAGTGCATTACCGAGCATCCCTTCCCCGAGGACGAGCGCGGGTTGCGCATTGCCTTTGGCGGTGAACAGGCCCTCGCGCGCCGCCAGTTTGATATCCGCAAGGTTCTGGTCGCCAACCGTTCCGGTCAACGCGCCATCCCATTTTGTCCAGCTGCCTTTGCCGCTCAATGATGCCCTTATCGGCGATTCTACGCCGGCCAGCCCGGCCACCAAACCCCCCACAGGCGCATTGAGGTTGAGCGCCATGTCGAAACGATTGTCGTCGGGAACGGCATCAAGTTTCATTACCAGCCGGTCGCCCTTTAGCGATCCGCCGGTGGCGTCCACAACCGCGCGCCTGTCGGCAATGCGCGCCTTGCCCGAGAGACTCGCAACCTGCTCCGTGCCGGTAATCGATTTGGAGAAGACCAGCCGATCAATCGCCAGCCGGTCGATGCGTATATCCAGATCGGGGAGCAAGGGTTCACCCCTGTCCGGCACGTCGCGAAACGCCGGTAGCCGGGCGACGCGCATTTCGCGCGCGGTCAACTGCCTGATATCAACAATGCCCCCGAGATAAGCGAAGGGCCGCCAATCGAGACGCGCCTCGGGCACGGTCGCAAAGTCTCCTTTGGGGTCACGGACGCGGACGTCGCGCAATATGGCATCGCTGTACAACGACCCCTCGATCCGCCCGATGCGCACATTGAGGCCATTTTCAAACTCATAGGCGGCAACCTGCTTCGCGACAAATTTGTGACCCGATTGGGTATCGAGCCAGACATAAAGCCCCGCCAGCAATAACAGCAGCAGGGCAAGCAAGCTGCCAGCCCACAGGCCGATCCGCCGCGCGACCATCAAAACGCCTGCCCCAATGATACGTAAAAGGCGATGCGCGATTCGCCCGGGCGCCGGTTGATCGGCGTCGCGACGTCGACCCGCATCGGCCCGAAATTGGTGTAGAACCGCCCGCCAATGCCTGCGCCAAATCGCCAGTCATCAAATTTGGGCAGGCTGCTTTCATAGACCTGCCCGGCATCGACGAAACCGACCACGCCGAAATTTCCGAAACGGTACCGCCCCTCGATCGCAAACTCGTTCAGGCTGCGACCGCCTATCGGATCATTGTTGGGGTCGCGCGGTCCCAGCTGCTGGTAACCAAAGCCGCGTACCGATCCACCGCCGCCGCCATAATAGCGGCGTGAGGGGGGGAGGGAATTGCGCGATGTGCCATTGATAGATCCAATGCGGGCGCGGGCGGCAAGGACAAAGCTTTCATTGAACGCCTTGTAATAGCTGCCGTCGAGTAACGTCCGCACGTAGACCCGCGATCCGTCGCCCAACGAAGTCTCAGGGGATATGCGCAGGTTCAGGCGAAAACCCTTTGTCGGGTTTAAAAGATCGTTAGACGTATCAAAACCGGCTTGCACGGGCAGCGCGCCGACATAGTAAAGCTGCCGATCGCGCAAATTGCGCCCGAAATTATATGATCTTTCGTAAGTTCCCAGCAGTTCAAACCCGAAGCTGTAGGTGAACTTCTTCTGCCAGATCGGGGTTGAGACATAGGACAATATGCCCGCCAGTCGACCTGTCAGCGCGTCGAAGGCATCATAGTCATTTCGCAGAGCCGACAATGTGATCTCGATATTGCGGTCGCGCTTGCCGGCATTCGAGCGCTGGAAGCTGACGCTCGCCGCCTGCTCCTGTGTGCCCAAAACCAGATTGGCTGCCAGCGCACCTTCGGGGGGGAAGAGGTTGCGGTGCGTCCAGCTCCCCTCGGCGCGAAGACCTTGTCCGGTGCTATAGCCGGCACTGGCGGCAATGGTGCGCGGCGGCCCCGCCTCTTGCCGGACAAGGAGGTTCGCATAAGGCGTGCCATCGGCTGCTGTTTCGTTGCTGGCTACCGGCTCGACCGAAACGGTCGACAAAAGGCCGGTTGCGACCAGCGCCGCCTGCAGATCGTCAACCTTGCGCGCGTCATACAGATCGCCGGTTTTAAACCTTCGCAGGACCTCGATATGATTGGCGCTAAAGGCTGTTTTGCCTTCTGTTATTATCGTTCCGAAATAGCTGCGCGGGCCGGTTTCGATCGGCAAGGTGTAATCACCCGTGCCCAATTCGCCGTCGAGCAGGATATCGCGCTGCCCGATCTTGGCAAAAGGATAGCCATTTTCGGGCAGCTTGATTGAAACATTCGCTTCCGCCCCGACAATTTCATCGGCGATGATCGGATCGCCGGTCTTGGGTGCAAAATTGCTTGCGATCAGGTCGACCGGCTCCACAGGAGCGGCCGCGAATGCGATGGTGCCCAGCCGGTATCGTTTGCCGGTGACGACGTTCAGTACCAGAGTGACAGGCTGGGTTTGCTCGCCGGAGCGATCGACAGAAAGGTCCACGGTTGCATCGAAAAAGCCTTCGCCGGAGAGGATATCGAGCAACAACTGGCGGTCTTGGCGTGCCCGCGCCTGAATACCTGAACGGTTTTCCGCCCGGCCATCGCCATCGTCGAGCGCGGAGAGATCTTCAAAGCGTTGCCGGATGCGACGGAACAGTTCGGCAAACTCACCATCTCCCGCCAAACCTTCGATACGATAGGCATAGCGCATCGATTGCTGCTCGGCATCGTTGCCTTGGGTTGGCGAGGGCGGTGGTTCGGCGTCGAAAGTTTCAATCGGTGGCATCGGCGCATCGAGCAAAGGATCGGTCGCGGACGGCTCGGCAAGCAGTTCATCGGCCTCAGCGCGGGGCGCCTCGGCCTGCTCCCTCGCATCCTGTGCCTTTTGCCACTCCTCGATGCTTTCCATCGGCGGTGCATCCAATTGGGGCAGCGCCTCTTCGAATGACTTGTCATCGATAATCGGCTGCGCAGCAAAGGCCGCAATGGGCAATTGGGCAATTCCGCACAGCAAGATTGCATTCAACTTGGAACAACGCGCGCCCATGATGGGCTCTATAGCTTGGTTAAAACAAATAGGTTCCCATTTTTTGGGGTGACAGTTTCCGACCAGACGAAAAAACAGTCGTTGGCGGAATGTAAGCGGCAATGTTGGCCCGATGTTGCAGATAAATGGTGCGCCTGGATCACTCGAACATGTGACCCCTTGAACGCGCAACAGCACTTGCGACGGCTTTCAGCATGGCGAGTCTATAAGACGCCAACAACATATTACTTGTCACATTAACGTCAAATAAGAGTAATATAAAAGACAAGATAATGCACCATGGCTTTCACTTACGCATTTTTATAATGTAAACTCTGTATTTTAGAAAGAACCAGAAAATAATTTCTTCTCGATCCATTGGTGTAATGATAATGTAACAATCATCGATCTGGAGAGGAGAATCGTGATGAAACATCTCATTCTAAGCGCCACACTGGTGGCCGCGATGGGTATGTCGTCGGCAACTTATGCGCAATCTCAGAATGCTGAGATTGGTTATGAGCGGGGCTCACTCGGATTTGAGGCATTGATGGCGAATGACAACCATCGTGCACTCAATCAAATATTGACCGACAAATCCACCGCGCCCAACGATCCCGCGCGCCTGATCAACCTTGGCCGTGCCCATGCGCGCCTCGGAGACAAGGAAAAAGCGCGGCAGGCATTTCTTGCTGCTGCAAACTGCAAGGAGGAATTCGATCTGGTGCTTTCCAACGGCCAGATCATGAACTCGCGCAAGGTTGCAGCGCTTGCTCTGAAATCGCTCGGACAATAATTCATTTGGTGAAGTAAGGCAGTGTTGCGCGGGCCAATGATGGCCTTGTAACGAAACTGCAATAGATTGTTCATCGAACTGTCTTCAACTTCGAACAATAGAGTCACATCGATCATTTATGGGCCTTCACCGAAGACCGGTGGGGGCCCTTTTTGATTTGCGCCCGCATGTCTCAATGCCTGCCATGGGCAAAGTTTATTGCGGAGAATCAGGATGATAGACCCAAAGTTGCGTGGGATTGTTTATGTAACAGCAGCGGCCAGTTTGCTGGCTGGTTGCGGCGCTGATGACATTGCTTCGCCGGGTACCGGCGGAAACATCACAATCAACAATCCGGCTCCGCCCCCGCCGCCCCCGCCGCCGCCCCCGCCGCCTGCCGCTGTGACTCCTGCTGGCGGTTGCCCAACAATCGCTGATCCGCAAGGTTTGACTGACTCGGGCACGATCACTGGCCCGACCGGTACGTATCGCGTTTGTACGCTACCTGCGCGCATCAATGTCAGCTCGACCTTGCCCAAGGTTGCAGGTCTTCTCTATCGCCTCGGTGGCCGTGTAGACGTTGGTACCGATCAGGGTGCGGCTTCGACGAACAACGTCGTAACGCTTACCATCGAACCCGGCGTGATTGTATTCGGTGGCACCGGCGTTTCGTGGCTCCACGTCAATCGTGGCAACCGTATTAATGCAGTTGGCACGGCTGCGCTTCCGATCATCTTTACCAGCCGAGACAATGTCCTTGGCCTCAACACCGACAATTCGAGCGGTCAATGGGGCGGTGTTGTGCTGTCGGGCCGCGCACCGGTTACCGATTGTGCCGCACCTGCTGCAACGCCGGGCACCGCTGCGTGTGAACGCCAGGTCGAAGGCGCTGTCGATCCCGCTCTTTACGGTGGTGCCAACCCTGCCGACAACAGCGGTCGTATGAGCTTTGTCCAAATCCGCTACTCGGGCTTCGTGCTTTCGGGCAACAGCGAATTGCAAGCTCTCACCACCGGCGGCGTTGGTTCGGGTACTACCCTCAACAACATCCAGGTGTTCAACAGCTCGGATGATGGCGCGGAATTCTTCGGCGGCAACGTCAACATGAAGTATTTCATCTCTGTCGGCGCCGAAGACGACAGCATCGACACCGACGTCGGCGTCAAAGCCAACTTCCAGTATGTCATCGCTGTCCAGCGATCGGCTGCCGGTGACTCGATCATTGAAGCAGACTCGGATAATGCCCTTGATGGTAACACGCCGCGTCAGAACACCCGCATCTCGAACTTCACTTTCTTCCAGCGTGCAACGCCGGGCAACCAGGCCTCGATCCTGCTGCGTGGTGGTACCGATTATGCACTGGTGAATGGTGTGGTTTCGGCACCGAACACAACTTGCCTTGCCATCAGCCGCCCGCAAACGGCCTCGCTGACTGCCGATGCGGCGATTGATGAAGTGGGTTCACCCATCTTCCGTTCGGTCGCAATGCAGTGTGGCGCGACCAAATATTCGGGTCGTAACGGCGTCACCGAAGCGCAGGTTCAGGCGATCTTCGGTTCGGGTTCGAACAACAACAATGATGCCTTCACCCCATCGTTCAGCTCGCTGTTCATCAACGGCGCCGCTGAAACCGCGATATCGGCTTTCAACCCGACGAGCCTGTCGTCCTTCTTTGACGCAGTCACCTATATCGGTGCCGTTCGCGATGCCAATGATACCTGGTACCGCACCTGGACCTGTAACAGCGCCACTGCCGACTTTGGCACGGGCAACACGGGTCTTTGCACCTCGCTTCCGACGTTCTGAAGCAATCAAAGCTGAACGGGGTGAGGTGTGCCACAGGCTGCACCTCACCCCTTTTTCCAATCGGGGATAAGGGAATTGCAATGTTGAAGCCTTTTGGGCGCTTGAGCCTCCTGCTTGTGACTTCCGCACTCGTCACACCATCACTGGCGCTGGCGCAGGCTGTCGAAGAACCGACTGAAGCGGGCGTATCCGAGGATGACGCGGCAGAGCAACCGGTGGAAGCTGCCGCCGATGCTTCGGCCGTTGACGAAGAAGGACAGGATGAAGGTATCGACGTATCTATCCCCGGCGGAGAAATCGTCGTCCAGGGCCGCAGGTTGCAGAATGTCGAGAAAGCGGCACCGCAAGTTGTCTCGCTGCTTTCCTCTGCCGATATTGCGCGCACAGGCGAAGGCGATATCGCGGGTGCGCTTGGCCGTGTTACCGGATTGAGTGTTGTCGGAAATGGTTATGTATATGTTCGCGGCTTGGGCGATCGCTATTCGCTCGCGCTGCTCAACGGTTCACCCCTACCCAGCCCCGAGCCACTCCGCCGGGTTGTCCCCCTCGACCTGTTCCCGACAAGCCTGATCGCCTCGTCGCTCGTCCAGAAATCCTATTCGGCCAACTTCCCTGGCGAATTTGGTGGCGGTGTGATCAACCTCACAACCAAGGCTATCCCCGAAGAATCGTTCCTCAGCGTTGGGGGCAGCATCAGCGGCAACAGCGAAACCACCAATCAGCTGGGCTATACCCATTATGGTAGCTCGCTTGATTGGACTGGTTTTACAAATGATAATCGCGCAGTTCCGCCAGCGTTGAGCGCCTATTTGAACAGCGGCCTTCGCATCAGTGAAGGTGGCGTCGATACACAGGCAATCGCGTCGGAATTGGTCAACGGTCGTAACGGCGTGATCCAACGTAACAAGCATTTGCAAGCAAACGGATCGTTGAGCCTGTCTGGCGGAACAAGCTTTGAAATTGGCGACGATGCCACGCTCGGCATTCTTGCCTCGGCAGGTTACAGCAACAAATGGCGCACCCGCGACACCATCCAGCAAACCGCCTCGTCGGTCGACCTGTCGCAAAAGGAACTCGATTTCCGCCGCGTTCTCACGGACAACCGCATAGTCGCCAATGCCATGGTCGGCTTTGGCATTGAAGCGGGTGACCAGAAACTGCGCTGGACCAATGTGTTCATACGCGACACCATCAAACAGACCCGCCTTGGTGTGGGCACCCGCCAGACGACGTCGCCCATAGCGACCTTGCAGCAGCAGGATACGGGCTGGTTCGAACGCCAGTTGGTAACATCGCAATTCGTCGGAGAATTCCGTTTGGCGGATGAGGTCAAGCTCGACGTGCGCCTCGCATTTGCCAATTCGCAGCGGGAAGCGCCGGGTGAACTCAGCTTTGAATATTTTCGAAGCAATGTCGCGACCGACCCCTATGGCGAGTATTTCATCAATCGCCTCAACAACGGCCAGCAGGGCAGTGCTGAAATCAGCTATTCGGACCTGAACGAGAATCTCTGGTCCGGCGGCCTGGATCTTTCGTACAATGTGACTCCTGATGTTACCGCTACGGTCGGTTATTCCTATACGGATACTGCCCGACGTACGGAAAAGCGGGACTTCCTGTTTACCGCACCGACCACTTTCCCGACGGCCGTGGCCCTGTTCCGCCCGGATTACCTTCTCCAGCCCGATGTGATCAATTTCTACGACATCGGTCTTATCGATACCAATGAAGCCAATCCGATTTTCGATGCCAAGCTGGTGAACAATGCGGCTTACGGCCAAATTCGCGCCTACATTACGCCTGAAATCAATCTGAACATCGGCGTACGTTATGAGGCAGCGAAGCAATCAGTTGAGGCAGTGCCCGTGTTCAACACGCCGACGGCAGTCCTCGCATCGACTTCGTTGAACAACAAATATTGGTTGCCTGCTGCAACCCTGACCTGGGAGCTGGCTGACCAGATGCAATTGCGCATCAGCGGCTCAAAGACCATCGCCCGCCCTCAATTCCGCGAGCTCATTTACCAGACCTTCTTCGATCCGGACAGCAACCGGCAATATCGTGGCAACCCATTGCTGACAGACAGCCAGTTGTACAACGCCGAAGCCCGTTATGAATGGTATTTCGATCGCGACCAGCGGCTTTCGGTCGCAGGCTTTTTCAAGAAGATCGACAAGCCGATCGAAGCATATTCCAGCTTTAACGACAACAGCGTCGTCACCAGTTTCGCAAATGCGCCGCAGGCAAAACTTTATGGTGCCGAACTTGAGGTGCAGAAATATTTCGATCTGTCAGGTCTGTCCGAGTCAGGTTTCTTCTCGACTCGGCGACTTGTGGCTATTGCCAACTACACCTTCTCAAAATCGAAAATCAGCGTGAAGCCGGGTGATCCGGTCGCGGTTTTTGCTGCGTCATCGACCAATGCTTCCGACTTCTTCCGCGATGGTGCGCCGTTGACGGGGCAGTCGGACCATCTGGTCAATCTGCAAATCGGACTAGAAGATACTGACAGCCTTTCGGCGCAGACACTGTTGCTGAATTATGCATCGGATCGCGTGACCAGTCGCGGTGCTGCCAACCAGCCCGATATTGTCGAGCGCCCCGGGTTCGAACTTGATTTCGTCGCTCGCCAGGGCATCAAGATCGGTGGCAAGGAATTCGAACTCAAATTCGAAGCGCGTAATTTGACGGGTACAAAATATCGCGAATTTCAGGAAAGCGGACAGAACCGAATTTTCTACAACCTGTACAAGCCTGGTCGTTCATTCAGCTTGGGGATTGACGTAGAGTTCTGATCCTTTTTTGGGATGCGAACGCTGACGTTTCCAAGCGTTCGCATCCAGTGTTCGACTGTCATCAAACTGAAACCTATATGTCATCGAACTGACTTTCGATAAGCGTAACGCCGACTCGAAACAGGGAAATGCGATGTACGGTGAAGTTGCAAAAAGGGTCGTATCGCCGTTTAGTAAAATGGTGCGAGGCGTTTCGTCTGGCGATGTCCTGATCGCTTTGGCCATGGTCTTCGTCGCCGTTCAAGCTGCGCGGCTGACTTGGACGATCCTTACCCCTGTAGCCCCTATAGGCGATTGGAAGCAAACTGCCGTAGACATCGTTCCCGCTTCCGAGCGTCCTGCACTTTTCAGCAGCTTCGATCCCTTTTTCAGATCGCAACAGGCTGCTTCCGGTTCCGAAGTCGTCACGTCGCTTCCGCTTACGCTATTTGGAATTCGCACCAATGAAGCCTCGGGTGGGGGATCGGCGATCATCGCCGGTGCGGATGGCGTCCAGAGCAGTTGGTCAGTCGGTGAAACCATCATGCCGGGAGCCGTTCTGCATTCGGTGGCGTTCGACCATGTCGTGATCAGCAACAATGGCGTGCTGGAAAAGCTGTTCATCGACCAGTCAGTTCCTGCCGAAAATGTAACACCGCAACCAATCGCGCCTGAACCTGCATCGAACGATTCCAGCGCACAGCTCAATGCTCAGACGCTGCAACAATCAGTAAATCTGGCCCCTCGCAATGAAGGCGGAAAAACCACGGGATTGGTGGTGTCTGCCAAGGATGACGGAACCATGATGCGGCTAGCGGGGCTGCAAAAAGGAGACATCATTGTCTCCGTAAATGGCCGTCCCGTCACCGCCGCCGCCGAACTTGCCGCCCAAATTCGCCCGGGCGCGCGCCTGTCACTCGAAATCGAACGCGGCGGACAAAAACTGCCTGTCGCCTTGGTTCTGGAACAATAATGAAAAAGAGCATCCTTACCCTTTCACTCGCTGCCATGCTGGTGGCCACTTCGCTCCAAGCGCAACATGTATTGAACGTGCGCGACGCAGATATCCGCGCATTTGTCCAAGATGCAGCGCGCGTGACCGGGCAGACCTTCATCGTCGACAGTCGTGTCCAGGGAAAAGTGTCTGTTGTCACCGATCGCTCCTTGAGCCGCTCTGAATATTTCGAAGTCTTTCTGTCGACACTGCGTGCCAATGGTTTGGTCGCCATCCCGCTTCGAGGCGGTGGCTATCGCATCCAGCAAGCCGAAGGAGCAGCAACCCAGCCGACACGCGTCGGTTCGAAGACAGCTCTGGGTAGCCAGTTTGTGACCGAAGTTTTCAGGCTAAAATCGATCGACGCTTCGTCAGCGGTCGAAACATTGAGACCGCTTGTAAGCCGCGAGGGCTCGCTCACTGCCAACCGCAATGCGAACAGTTTGGTGGTCGCTGATTATGCTGACAACATACGGCGCATACGTGATCTTGTCGTGCAAATTGACCGCGACAGTGCGGCAACCCAAGTCGTCGCACTCGATAATGCTGGCGCGCGTGAAATTGCCAGCGCCTTACAAGGTTTGGCAGGCCAGGGGGTTGCAGGCGAAGGTGCGCGCCCACCGGTAACCGTCGTTCCAATCGATTCAAGCAACGCCATTGCCCTGCGCGGCGATCCGACATCGGTCTCGCGCTTTGCCGCAATGGCAAAAGAACTCGACAAACGCGCAGAATCGGGAGCTGAAATCCGGGTTTACCAGCTCGAATATGCCAATGCAGAAACCTTGCTTCCCACGATCCAGTCGCTGATTGGGGAAGGCACATCGTCGCCCGGGGCCAATCAAGCGGCATCAGCGGTAACACCTCCTGCATCAGCAGCAGCGGGCGCTTCGCCGGCGGCGACATCGGCCGCACCAGTTGCCGTCACCGGGTCTGCGATCGCATTGGGTGGTCGCGGCAAGGTGGTAGTCAGCCGTTATGAAGGCACGAACGCAATCATCATCGCTGCGAGCGCAGATATGCAAAAAATGCTCGGCGAACTTATTCGGCAACTCGACTCGCGTCCGCAGCAAGTTCTGGTTGAGGCTATCGTAGTCGAGATCGGCAATGATGCTGCCAAGCGCCTGGGCGTCCAATTCCTGCTGGGCGGTGACAATATTCCATTTGCGGCAACCAATTATTCGAACGCGGTACCCAGCATTCTGACTATCGGAGGCGCTATCGCGGCGGAAGAGCTCGCCCGAGAAACGACCACGGTAAATGGCAATACGACAACAACAACTCAAAGAAGTCCGCTGGGCGACAGCCTGCAGCAGGCTGCGGCCCAATCGATCCTGAACGCGACAGGCGGCTTTGGTGGCATCGCACTCGACATAGGCAAGGACGCAATTTTCGGCGCGATTATCAATGCAGTTCAGAACGATACCGAATCCAACATCCTCGCAACGCCGCACATTGTGACGCTCAACAACCAAAAGGCGAAATTCCTCGTCGGACAGGATGTGCCCATCACCACGGGCGAAGCGTTGTCAGATAACTTCGACAATGCGTTCCGAACGGTGCAGCGTAAGGAAGTCGGTATCAAGCTCGAGGTAATGCCTCAGGTTAATCAGCAAGGAGAGGTGAAGCTTTTTGTCCGACAGGAAGTTTCGAGCGTTGCAGGCCCGGTTTCCAACCGTTCGTCGGATTTAATCTTCAACAAACGTGAATTCGAAACCACCCTGACGGTTGGCGACGGCCAGATCCTTGCAATTGGCGGCCTGCTGAATGACGACGAGCGGCGCACTATAGAGAAAATCCCACTGCTTTCCGATATCCCGCTCTTGGGTGAATTGTTTAAATCGAAAAGCCGCACGCGTCGTAAGACCAATCTTACCGTGTTCATTCGCCCCACCGTGATCCGCAGCAGGGCAGATGGCGATATCCATACTGCACGCCGTTATGATTATGTGCGCGGCCTGCAGCTTGAACGAAACCCCGACCTTGAACCGTCGATCGACCAGTTGTTTCGTGATTATATGGGTGCGCCCATCCCGGTTGCGCCGACTTTGGCGCCAGGTGATACCCTAGTCGGTGCTTCGACCGATCGCTCGCGCCCTGACGATGGCAACATAGAGGTGCTGCCTGAATCCGAGGTCAAGCCATGAGTGGTGAGCGTGCAGATGACGCAATCGAACCGG
>Ga0222712_10000192_pt1 | contig 88056 bp, 80 predicted proteins | sample C33_657DmetaG_FD_165043 | JGI IMG/M metagenome (GOLD analysis project Ga0222712, IMG submission 165043) | Estuarine water microbial communities from San Francisco Bay, California, United States - C33_657D | ecosystem: Environmental > Aquatic > Marine > Unclassified | place: USA: California... | reverse complement strand
GTACCGATGAAGGTGAAGAAGATGTGTCTTCAAGCGATAACCTGGCCGCCGCGATCAAGACGATTCTGCTTGCAGATTTGGTCATGAGTTTAGATAACGTACTGGGTGTTGCTGCTGCAGCTAAAGGCAGTATGCCTCTGCTGATTATCGGTCTGGCAGTCAGTATTCCCTTAGTGATTTTTGGCGCCTCGTTGCTCTTGAAAGTGATGGAACGCTTTCCAATCATTATCACGATCGGTGGTGGCTTGTTAGGTTGGGTAGCTGGCGAGATGGCGGTGACCGACCCCGCCGTGAGCGGTTGGCTCGAAGCGAATGCGCCTTATATGCATCACATGTATGTTGGCCCCATTCTCTGCACAGCAGTGGTACTGATCACGGGTAAAGTGCTCTCAAATAAGCATCACGAAAAATCCGCTTAATACCTCTGGTTGCCGCGCAAGAGCGTGCAACCTTAAGATTTATTTTTAGCAAACGCCACAACCAAGTTGTTGTGGCGTTTTTTTGTGCGCTGTCGTAGCGTTAAAACTTGAGGGTACGAACGACCTTACCCCAGGTCTCGTACTCTTGAGCAACAAACGCCCGCATCTCTTGAGGCGTGGTCGGGTCAGCAGCCATGGCCGCACCATTTAACCGCTCAAGGGTTGCTGCGTCATGCAGCGACGCCACAATGGCTTGATTGAGTTTTTGAACAATGTCGGCAGGAGTGCGCGCTGGCGCAATAAAGCCGTACCAATTGGTCGCTTGATATTTTTCGAACCCCATCTCAGCTATCGTCAGCACGTCAGGCAAAGAGGCTTCACGCTTGACGCCAGTGACAGCTAAGCCACGTAACTTGCCACCCTTGATTTGAGGTACTGCCGTCGGTGCGCTGGCAAAGACGGCCTGAATATTACCAGCCAACAAGTCAGTCATCACCGGGCCACCACCCTTGTAGTTAATGTGCTCAGCGCTCGTGCCGGCACGAGCCTGCAATAACTCGCCGGCTAGATGTCCGGCACTACCTAAACCTGCCGAGCCATAAAACAAGGGTTTGTCTTTGTCTTTTGCAGCAGCGATAAAGTCAGCCAGCGTTTTAATCGGTGAGTCAGCCCGCACCACCAATACATTACCAAACGTGACTCCACCTGAAATCATCTCAAAATCTTTCAACGGTTGGTAGCTTGTTCCACCCGGCATATGAGGGTTGACGGCCATCGAGCCGACGTTAGCCAGACCAATCGTATAGCCGTCGGGCGTCGCCTTGGCGATCGCTTCACACGCAATGTTGCCACCGGCGCCAGCGCGATTTTCAACCACAACTGACTGACCCAATAAAACAGAAAGCTTTACCGCGATCATGCGGGCCGCAGAGTCGGTGCCACCGCCGGGTGCAAAACCTACGATTAGGCGGATCGGTTTAGTCGGAAAACGCTCGGCCGAATCAGTCTGTGCAAGAGCATTTGACAGACAAAGCCATGCGACCAAGCATGCGCTTAACCTGCCACTCATTCGATTAAACATACCCGCCTCTGTATTTTTCTTTTATAAATCGTTGACGAAAAAGGTCAACGCCGTTGCAATTGAATCTATTATATCGACGAGAACCGCTGTTTAAACTTAACGATAAGGTTTCACGCATAGCATGTTAAAGCGACTTGCATTTATGATTGTTAGCCTGACCACGACCCTTGGCTTGACCGGTCTGTCTTCGCCACTTTTTGCGCAAACTGGGTTTCCGAGCAAGCCCATCACCCTCTTGGTGGGCAGCGCCGCCGGCGGCTCGAACGATATCTTTGCGCGCGCCATTGGTAAGCAGCTACAAACGGCGCTCGGCGTTGCCATGGTGGTTGAAAACAAGCCCGCAGCAGGCGGAATTCTCGCGAACGTTCTTTTAGCCAAAGCGCCGGCCGATGGCCATACCTTGGTTGTGCTGTCTTCGACTTTCACCACAGGCGCGGCAATTCGAACCAACTTGCCCTACGATGCTCAAACGAGTTTCGCCCCCGTTGCGATGCTAGCCAAAGGGCCGCTACTGATCACCGTAGGCAAACAAACGCCGTTTCAGACCCTTGAAGAGCTCGTCATATTTGCTCGGGCTAACTCAGCAAAACTTAATTACGGCACCTCTGGCGTTGGCAGCATCAATCAATTTGCCACAGAAATTTTAGCTGAAGCCGCGCAGATCAAACTCACACACGTGCCGTACAAAGGGATGAGTCCAGCCGTGACAGATCTGATGGGAGGGCAAATCGATTTGCTCATCGCGAGTGCTCCATCATTACTCGCACAGGTCAAAGGTGACAAAATCAGAGCACTGGCAGTGAGTACCGAGTCGCGCAGTGACGTGGCACCCTCGATTCGTTCTCTAGGTGAGGCCGGTTATGCACAAAGTGCCGTCGAACTGTGGTGGGGCGTCCTCGCACCTGCCAACACCCCGAGCCCGATCGTGCAACAACTGAATGCCGCCATCAATCAAGTCATCGCCTCTGACGACATGAAAGCCTTTTTTATTAAGGAAGGCGCGAGCCCTGCTCCAATGAGCCCTGACGCCTTTGCGCAACATCTGTCGGCTGAACTCACGCGCTGGAGGCGCGTTGCTCAAGCCGCTAATATTCAACCTGAGTGAGTCTGATGACACAAACACCTTCTTCTTCACAAAGCTCTGCACTGCCACAGCGAGCCGGTCGCCAAGGCCCTTTATCTGGGGTCCGTGTCATTGACCTATCTGCCTATATCGCGGGGCCTTACGGATGTTCGCTGCTCGCCGATCAGGGCGCAGAGATCATCAAAATTGAACCGCCGACCGGCGATAACCTACGTCGCTATCCCTCTTCTTTAGCCTCAGAAAGCCGTGCTTTTTTAGGTGTCAACCGCAGCAAACTGGCTGCCGTCCTAGATATCAAAAATCCAGACGATCTCGCTACGCTACTGACTTTAATTGAAACCGCAGACGTCTTGGTGCATAACTTCAGACCAAGCGTCGCCCCGCGCATCGGGATCGGCTACGAAACGCTAAAGATTTTGAACCCACGATTGATTTATTGCGCAGTCAGTGGCTACGGCGAATCAGGCCCCTTCAAAGAAAAAGCGGGCTTCGATCAAGTCTTGCAAACCATGACCGGTATGACCGTACTGCAAGGTAAGCCGGGCGGACCACCAGAAATTTTGTACGGCTCGATCGTTGATTACTACACCTCGGCGTTGGTGGCGGGTGCTGTCTCTTCGGCCTTGTTTGAACGCGAACGCTCTGGCCAGGGTCAGTTTGTTGGTGTTTCGTTACTCGCAGCGGCGCTCACGTTGCAATCAGCGCGACTAGTTTGGGCCGAGGGCGAAGGTCGCGAGGTCGGTCGAGATATGCGTTCGCTCGGCATTACTGGGATACACCCGACCCGCGAAGGCTATTTATATATTTCAGCGAACGTACCTCATTTTTGGACAGCGTTATGCCAAAAAGTTGGCCTTGAAGAGTTAGCAAACAACGATCGCTACGACACCGTTCGCAAGCGTGCCCAGTATCAAGACGAGATTGTGCCAAAAATACGCGAAGCACTTCTCAAACATTCCGCGTTTGAGTGGGAGGCCATCTTTGGCGAAGACGTGCCTTGCTCGGCAGCCCTATCGATTGAGGACATGTTTGAGCACCCACAGGTTGCCAGTCAAGACCTCATTACCAATTTTCAACACCCGGTCGTGGGCAAGTATCGCGGACTCAAACGCTCAATCAGGTTTAGCCGCACGCCGGGCCCTGAGCCTTTCGCCGCACCAACGCTAGGACAGCACACTGACTTGATCCGCGACGAAGCAAAGCGTCTGCGCAACACAAATAAAAAAACATGACGACTCAAGCATCAGCGGTATCAGTTGTCTCAGACCCCGTTCCTAACTCTGCTGGGGTCAACACCCCGGTGCTAGCGATCCCCTTAAAGGCTTGTGATTGTCATTTGCACATTTATGATGCGCGATTTGCACAGTCAGTCGATGCCGCGGCATTGCAAGACTTAGCGACGATGAACGAGTATCGACTATTACAAAAGCGTTTAGGTACTGAACGCGCAGTGATCGTTACGCCACGTAGTTACGGTGTGAATAATGACGTCACGCTCGATGCAATTGCACAACTCGGTGCTGATCGCGCACGTGGAGTTGCTGTCTTGCGCAGTGATGTCAGCGACACAACTCTCAAGGCCTTAGATGCGGGCGGGATTCGTGGTGTACGCTTTTCTCTTTACACCCCAAAACACGCGGCAGCAAGTTTTGAGATGGTCGAACCCTTGGCCGCGCGTATTGCCAACCTGGGTTGGCACCTGCAACTGCACTGGACCGCAGATCAAATCGTTGAACACGAAGCGATGCTTAAGCGCCTGCCTACTCCAATCGTGCTCGACCACATGACGCGCCTGCCGCAGCCCCTTGGGCTTAACCACCCTGCCGTCAAGATCGTCGACCACCTACTGGCACAAGGTCGTACCTGGATCAAACTCTCGGGTGCCTATTTAGATAGTCAGGTCGGTGAGGCAGGCGATTTTTTAGATATCGATGCGGTCGCGCGCCACTGGATTACCACAGCACCAAACCGTCTGGTATGGGGAAGCGACTGGCCCCACCCGACTGAGATGATTAAGCCGAACGACGCCAACATGCTTGATATGCTGGCACGCTGGACCACCGAGCGCTCGGTGATTGAGCAGATTTTGGTCACCAATCCGAGCGAGCTCTACGGTTTTGACTAGATGAGCGCTGCACGCCGCATAGCCCACCTGGATATGGATGCTTTTTTCGCATCGGTTGAGTTACTGACCTATCCGGAGTTGCGCGGCCAGGCTGTCGTTGTGGGTGGACGCAACGCCAGTACCCCATTCACTAACGCTCAGGGCGATAAACAGTTTTCACGCTTACGCGACTATGCCGGACGGGGCGTGGTGACGACTTCGACTTACGAGGCTCGCGCCCTGGGCGTATTTTCAGGGATGGGCCTCATGAAATCAGCTGCGTTGGCGCCTGACGCTATTTTGCTGCCCGCAAATTTTGACGCCTATCGAAACTTTTCGCGTCTGTTCAAAGAGGCGGTGGCCTCCGTCGCCCCCCATATCGAAGACCGGGGCATAGACGAAATCTATATCGACCTCACACAAATCGCAGAAGACTCGCTGAGTCTTGCTAAGCGCATCAAGCAAGCTGTATTCACTGCGACGGGCTTGACCTGTTCGATCGGCATTACGTCAAACAAACTTTTATCAAAAATTTGCTCTGAGCTCGATAAACCCGACGGCATCACCATTCTTGATCCTAGCGAGATGGCGACACGTATCTGGCCCTTAGCAGCAAAAAAAATCAATGGTATTGGTCCTAAAGCAAATGAGAAACTCGCTACTTTAAATATTCACACCATTGGCGAGCTCGCCGCAGCGCCCACTGAACTGCTCGTCGCACATTTTGGTCGAAGTACCGGTGCCTGGATGGCGCAAGTGGCACAAGGAATCGACGAGCGTCCTGTGGTGACTTGGTCTGAGCCCAAATCTATCAGCCGGGAAACTACCTTTGAACGTGACTTACACGCCAAGCATGATCGTGCCAAGCTCTCTGAAATTTTCACAAATCTTTGCATGCGACTAGCCGATGATCTTCAGCGCAAAGGCTACGCAAGTCGCACGATCGGCATTAAGTTGAAATTTGCAGATTTTCAAGTTGTGACGCGCGACTTAACCTTGCCAGACGATGTCATCGACGGTCAGCAGATTCGACTGGCCGCAACTGAGTGTTTAAAACGAGTGCCACTTGAGCAAAGGATTCGTCTGCTAGGAGTGCGCGCCGGGAGCCTGCGACCGGTGCAGGCGGCCGAGTACGTCGACCGGGCGGCGCAACCCACTCTACCCTTTGAGTTTGAGTAACGTAACGGTTCACAGCATCTTACAAAACAACTATATTCTCATTTGAATACAAGTCATTTAGTAATAACTAAAACACTCCGCGTAAACTCAGACGAGCGCTCTGGCATCATCCAGTTGCGGCCTAGCCTTTTCGAGCGGCCGTTTTTCAGACTCAAGGATATCAAGCATGACAAATTTTGAAGATTTAGATCTAGTAGGCGTTGCACAAGGCATTGCCACTAAAAAATTTAGCTCGCAAGAGATCACGGCCTGGTCCTTAAAGCGCCTTGATACGATCGGTCGCACCTTCAACGCGGTATTTCGTATCGACCACGACCAAGCGCTGACACGCGCAAAAGCGCTAGACGCGCAGCAGGCGCGCGGTGAAACATTGGCCCCCTTGCACGGCGTGCCACTGGCTCATAAAGATTTGCTCGAAGTTGCTGGCCTTGAAATGCATGTGGGATCAAAGATTCTACGCGGCAATATCGCTACAAAAAGCGCTTGGGCCATCAATACGCTTGACGCCGCCGGGCAGGTCAATTTAGGCGCACTGCACATGGCAGAGTTCGCCATGAGCCCCACTGGCTTTAACGCGCACTATGGCCACGGTTTAAACCCGTGGAACCCTGCTTATGCCTGTGGTGGGTCTTCAAGCGGCTCTGGGATTGCGGTGGCTGCTCGCTTAATCTATGGGTCACTCGGTAGCGACACCGGTGGCTCGATCAGGAACCCTGCAGCAATGTGTGGCGTCACCGGCATCAAACCCACTGCGGGCCGTGTCAGCTTTGCTGGCGTATTTCCGTTATCGCATACGCTGGATTGCGTCGGCCCCTTAGCGCAAACGGCGCGAGACTGTGCTCGTATCCTGACGCACATCAGTAGCCCAAATGCCGCTGATCCGTGGTGCACACTGCGTGCGAATGAAGATTACGAAACGACCTTAGATGGCAACATTGAGGGTCTGCGCATCGGCGTACCTAAGTCCTATTACCGCGAGAATCTTGACCCTGAGGTCGCGCAGGCTTTGCAAGCTAGCCTAGATGTTTTAAAGGCACGAGGCGCGGTGCTAGTCGATGTTCAGGTACCCGATATGGCCAGCATCCATGAGATGGCAGCGATCGTTCTCACCGTTGAAGCGGTCACAGTGCATCACCGCTGGATGCAAACGCGCCGTGACGAATACGGTTCACAGGTGCTCGCACGAACAGCCGCGGGCTTCACGCACAGTGGCATCACCTATCGCGAAGCACTTGACGCACGGCAGGGCTTGATTCAAAGCTATCTGGATACCTGCTTTGCCAATTGTGATGTCGTACATATTCCCTCATTGATGGTGCAAACACCCACGATCGCAGCCACCACAACCGGCACGCTTGACGAGGTTTTGCAATCTATCAGTGGGTTCACTTACTCGAGTCGCGCCATTAATTATTTGGGGTTTCCGTCAATGAGCGTGCCAGCTGGGTTTTCAAGTACCAACATGCCACTGGCGTTTCAATTGGTAGGTCGTCACTTTGAAGAGGCTAAACTGCTTAAAGTTGCGGATGCCTTCCAACGAGATACCGCTTGGCATCGTCAACAACCTAAAGTTTGAAAGGCTGTTGCGTCTTAAATGTAGGCGGCCTGTCAACACAAGCTGCCTTGCCTGTAGATATCCATTGACTATTTTGGCTCGAGAAAATGAAAATCATTCCCACAGAGCAGATACTCGGTGCACAAGTGCAAGGGCTAGATCTCAGCCGTATGCTCACCGATACCGAATTTGATACCTTGGTACTTGCGCTTGGCAATCACGGTGTTTTAGAGTTTCCGAATCAAACGCTGACGACTGCACAGCTCAAAGCCTTTAGCCAGCGCTTTGGCAAACTGTATATCAGCCCGGGCGGGCGCGCACAGGCCGAGGGGTTTCCTGAGGTCATGATCTTGTCAAACATGGTGCAAGACGGCAAACCTCTGGGCCTGAGTGACGCGGGGCAATCCTGGCACACTGATATGTCATATTCAAACATGATCGCCTTTGCCAATGTTTTACATGGCACCGTCATCCCCCAACGCCAGGGCAAGCCCTTAGGCGCTACTCAGTTTCGTAACACCCACGCCGTTTACAACGATATCCCTCAAGTGTTAAAAGAGCGCCTCGCCAACAAAACCATCACACACGATTTCAACAAGTTCTGGGACATGATGCGCAAGCGGCCAGGCAGTACTCGCCCAGCGCTCAGCGAAGAAGAAAAACGTAAACGCCCGCCGGCAGTTCACCCTGCTTTCTTGACCCATCCGATCACACGCCAAAAAGTGCTGTACGCCAACCCTGGCTATGCCATGAAAATTAACGAACTCAGTCAACAAGAGAGTGACGAGATCCTTGAATACCTTTTTGCGTTGCAAATGCAAGATAAATATCTTTACACCTATCACTGGCAAAAAGATTCGCTGTTGATGTGGGATAACATCGGCACGATGCATAACGCGGTTGCTGACTACGGTCCCGACGAACACCGCTATATCAGGCGTTGTCAGGTCATGGCGACGCATTTTTATGGGCCACAAGGTACGAGCGCACCGATATTTTTCAAAGCAGCCTGATCTCGAAAAAACGCTAGAAGCGCACTCGTTGCATTTTGTAGATGGCCTTCTTAAAAGATGCCTCTTAAGCTTAGCCCTCGGCACGAACTGCCGGTCAGATCAAACAATCTTTTTATCGACTCTTGAACGCTCAACTCATTTTTACCTTGGATCGCGCATGCCCCTTTCACTGATTGCAAGACAGATTACGTCTTGTCTGATCCTAAGCCTCTTGGCTGTGCCCTGCTTTGCCCAAACGACAACCACCGCGAACTACCCCACGCGGGCACTGCGTTTGCTCATCGCTTACACGCCAGGTGGTGCCACCGACATTGTTGGACGCTTACTTGCACAAGAACTTTCGCTGCAACTCGGGCAAACAGTCGTTGTTGAAAACCGTGCAGGTGGGGGCACACTCTTAGCAACAGAGGCCTTGCGCAAAGCGCCTCCCGATGGTTACACACTGCTCTTCGGTACCAATGCATTTGTCATTACGCCCTTACTGCACGACACCCCAACGTACGATCCAGTTAAAGATTTTGAGCCAATTGCTTTGACAACAATCCAGCCTTTGGGATTATTAGTTGCACCGCAAACACAACTCAACACCACTGAAAAGTTGATTGCTTACGCGAAGCAATATCCAGGCAAAGTTAACTTTGCTTCGTCTGGCAACGGTACTGCACAACATCTTGCCGGCGAAGCGTTTCGGGTTGCTGCCAATATCGACATCATGCACGTCGCCTACAAAGGGGCGAGCCCCGCCCTCATCGATTTACTGGCGAGCCGCGTCGACATGATGTTTACCTCGTTGGTTGGTAACATGGATCACGTCAAAGAGGGCCGACTACTATTGCTAGCCACCACTGGCAGCAAACCCACACAGGCCACACCCACCACACCCACGGTGGCGCAGGCTGGCTTGTCAGGGTTTGAAGCTTATACCTGGCAGGGCGTGATCGCACCGGGCGGTACGCCAGCGCCAATCATTGCGCTGCTCAATGCTGCCGTAGTCAAAGCCGCCCAGGCGCCCAAGATTGTCGACACATTGGCAGCGCAGGGCATGGAAGTCAAGACCTCAACGCCTGATGAGATGCGTGCGCTGTGGGCTAAAGATACGCAACAATACAAAACTCTTTTGCAGCGCACCAAAACCAGTCTTCAGTAGGCCAACGTTCGGATAATTTTTAGCCTATTATTGTCTCACTTACACGGAGACCATATGGCAACCTTTACTTCAAAACGTTTTACCCAACTCACTCTTGACACTGTTGCGCCCGAAGCGCGCGATCTCGCGGGTGACATCTTAAAGATTTCAAGCGTCGGGCTCGCCGGCCCTTACAACGTCATGTTGCGCAGCCCAGTGTTTGCAGATCGTATGAAAAAAATGCTCGACTATCTGCGCTGGAACTCTTCAATCCCTATGCGCTTAAGCGAGTTGGCGATTTTGATTCAAGCCCGCATCTGGACCTCGCAAGTTGAATGGCATGCACATTATCCGATCGCCTTGCGCGAAGGCTTGCCAGCACATGTTGCCGACGATATCAAAGCAGGGATTCGTCCGCGTAACATGCAACCAGACGAAGCTGCTGTCTACGACGTTTGCACCACCATGACAAAAAATCATGAAATCAGCGATGAGTTGTTTAACAGTGCGAAAGCCATCTTAGGTGAACAGCAAATCGTAGACGTGATTGCCGTGACCGGTACCTATGTCACCATCGCAATGCTGCTCAGCTTAGGCGAAGAGCCCGTGCCTGTCGGCAAGCCTTTACCCTTCCCTGAAAAAGCGCGTTTGGCTTAACCCGAACTAGCACGGATTGCAGCATAACCGGCCAAGACAAAGAACCGTCTTGGCTGACCGTTTGCCAAACCGAGTCATACACCTTGTGTATTTACCTTGATCGAAAACGAGATGGCGCGGTGATCAAAGCCTGTCGAAGCAAGGGCGACTGACTCGACTAGTACGCGTATTTTTTGACCTGCGCTTCGTCCCACTCAATTCCTGAACCGGGTTCGTTGCGCAGCACCGCCTGACCCGCCACAATCTCAAGCGGGGCCTTTAAGATCGGGTTGGCCCAATCGACATATTCAAGCCAGTGCGCAGTGGGTGTCACACACATCAGGTGTGCGCTAACCTCTGGAAACAAATGCGTCGACATCGGTAAGGCTGCAGCGTCAGCGATTGCTGCGGCCCGCAGCCAGCCCGACACACCACCGATGCGTTCTAGGTCAGGCATGACATAGTCGCTTGCCTGTGCGGCAATGGCGCGCGACATGTCGCGCGAGCCCCAGTAATTTTCGCCAATCTGCACTGGCGTTTTCAACGCAGCCGCCACACGCGCGCAACCTGCATGGTCATCTGCCCGCACCGGCTCTTCGATCCAGGTTAAACCTAAGTCATCGAGCGCATGCCCGCGGCGAATCGCCTCGGAAGGGTCTAACCCTTGGTTGTAATCGGTCATGAGCCGAACGCCCGCAGGCAAGGCACTTTGCACCGCTTTAACCGCCGCGACATCATCATTTAAGTCAGCGTAGCCTAAGCGTAACTTCATCCCAGTGAAGCCACCTTCGAGTAGTTCGTTCGACTCGCGCGCCAAGGCTGCTAACTCAGCGCGCTGCCCTGTCAGACCTAAACCGCAGCTGTTGTAAGCCGTGACAGGCTTGAGTTGCCCGCCTAACAGGCAAGCCAAGGGTTGCTTGGCCTGTATGGCGAGTGCATCCCACACCGCCATGTCGATCCCTGATATAGCCATGCCGACTAAGCCGACCGCCCCGAGCAGCGTGAAGCGCTGTGTCAGCAGACGTTCGATTTCAAACGGCACCAAGGGTTGCCCCACCAGCAGGCTCGCCATGTCGTCAATGAGAGCCACTTGTGCCTTGAGTGCAAGTGGCGTGACGGCAAATAAATAACTACGCCCCACCACCCCTTCAGAGGTCGTGAGGTCAAGTAACACCATCGGGGCTTTGCTGACGGATCCGGTCGACGTTTGCAATGGCCGTTTGATGGGCGCAAAGACTGCTCGTGCCGTGAGTGAATGAATAGTCGTCATTGCTTCGCCTCCGATGGAAAAACTGCAGATTATTTCAGCTTTGAAAACTCAGTGGGTTTCAAAATTGTGCGCGAAACACCGGCAAGCAAGGGACCATCTTTTTCAGAAGCGGCGCGTGCAGCCAACCACTTTGGGTCCGCCATAAACGTAGCCGAGGCGCGATCGCGATGGTTCATGTCATCCCATTCGAGCATGTAATAAAAGTCATTGGTGTTCTCGCCAATATCCACTGTCCAGAAACCCACAGGACGAAAATCGTGAGTTTTCCAGATCGGCACAGTGTGATTGGCAAAACGCTCAATCAAAGCGGGCAATTTACCTGGGGCTGCGTGATAGACGCGAAGTTCATAAATCATGGGGTTGTCTCCTGATGGTAGATATTTTTTATTGAATACTAAGAACTGAGCCCTGATCATAACCAGAACTGCCGTCATCTGAACAAGAATATACTAATGCCTGACCTTGGGTCTGTCACCCAGTCTGTATACAAAAGGTAAACCAAAGTGACTACATTTCAAAAAATTGATACTACGCTCGGCACCGGCGCGGAAGCGACTCCAGGTAAACACGTGTCTGTGCATTACACAGGCTGGCTCTTTGATTCTGCCGCGGCAGATCAAAAGGGTACCAAATTTGATAGCTCGCTTGATCGCGGCCAATTGTTTGACTTCCCGCTCGCGGCGGGGCATGTGATCAAAGGCTGGGATGAGGGTGTCGCTGGCATGAAGGTCGGCGGCAAGCGCACGCTCATCATTCCACCAGAGATGGGCTATGGCGCGCGAGGTGCAGGTGGCGTGATTCCCCCTAACGCTGTCTTAGTGTTTGATGTCGAGCTTCATGGCGTAGAGTAACGCGCAAACAATCATCGCTCGGCGGGCTATCGCGTTCGTGTTTTTTATATTAAAGTCAAGCCAACTTTTCTATAACCACACGTATGCTGATGGTCATGCAAACAATTTTTATTCACAAAACTGCGATTGATCGCGACGGTTGCCCTTTGGGGCGGTCATTGTCGTGAAGCAAATTCTTGCAGGCTTGAGCCTCCTGCTGTGCCATGCGATCGCGCAAGCGCAGCCCTCTGTCATACGCTTGATGGTTGGGTTTCCGGCCGGCGGCGGGACCGACGCGATCGCTCGGCTGCTTGGCGAGCAACTTGGCCCAGCGTTGGGCACGACGGTGATTATCGAAAACAAAGCCGGTGCCGGTGGGCAAATCGCGGCTCAGGCGCTTAAAACAGCGCCTAAAGATGGGTCAGTGCTGTTTTTATCGCACGACCATACGATTTCAATTTTGCCCTTGGTTCTTAAAAATCCTGGCTTTGAACCACAACAAGATTTCACCCCCGTCGCAGGCTTTGCCTCCTTCGCCAATGGCCTAGCGGTTTCGGCAGGCACACCGGCAACCTCATACGCACAATATCTTGACTGGCTTCGCTCGCAAGATCGCGCACGGCTCTCTGTAGGTGTCCCGGCGCCAGCCTCCGTGCCAGAGTTTTTAGTCAAGGCGTTAGCGAAGCAAGCCAAACTTGATTTACAACCCGTGCCTTACCGCGGTAGCGCACCGATGCTGATTGACATGCTGGGCAACCAAATCCCGGCAGGCGTTGCCTCGGTGCCTGACTTTATCGAATACATCAAGGCAGGTAAGGTTCGAATGTTGGCTGTATTAGGTCAACAACGGCAAGCTTTATTGCCAGACGTCCCCACATTCGAAGAGCTCGGGCTGACGGGCTTTGACGCACTTCCCTACTACGGCATTTTTGCACCTGCCGGCACGCCACAACCAGTGACGGCACGCTATGCGGCGGCGATCGACAAAGTGTTGCAACAATCGCAGCTGCGCGAACGCCTGCAAGGCCTGGGTCTAACCGTTGAATTCATGTCCTCGTCAACGTTAGCCGAGCGCGAGCGTACCTACTCACAAAGCTGGGCTCGCTTGATTTAAGTCAACGGCTTTGTGCCACAGTAAAATGGCGCTTAATCGCCTAGCCAAAAGCGTGATGAATCCCCCGCTTGCACTCACTCACTCATCCATATGTCAACATCTGCTCTAGAACTTCGAGTCAATCGACAGCTCTTACGTGCAATCGGTGACACGCTCGATGGCGTAAAAATAGCCATCTGCGTCTTTGATGATGAAGACCGCAGCGTGTTCTGGAATCGTACTTTTTTAGAGGTGTTTCCAGAGCACGTCGGCAAGGTCTATGAGGGCGAACCTTATCGCGAAAATTTACACCGGTTTTATACAGCTCGTTTAAGCCCAGCTGATTTGCCTAATCTTGAGCAATTCATTTCGATGGGCATTGACCGGCATCACTCACAAATGCGTCCCTACAGCTTTGATCACCGCGATCAGCGTGTGCATGTGTCGTCGCTGCCGCTTCCGAGCGGTCAGCGCGTACGCATCTGGAACGCCGAGAAACGCCACCACAGCGAACTGCCCATTCAAGCGCTAGCAACAAACGCAGTGGTGGTGTCAGAAGAAACGGCAACACTACTTGATCGCTTAGCCGACGGTGTCATGATCTGCGACCACGACGGCATGCTGAAATGGGTCAATCAGGCCTTTGTTGATATGTATGCTTGTCGCGATAAACAAGAATGTCTGAATCACTCATTTTTTTATATCTATGAAAAAGCTTGGCAGCAAGAGCAAACACCCAGCCCGCACGCAGCCAAAAAAACAACAGCAGACTTGACCGAACAGTTCAATTTTTCGGGCGCGCCCTTTGACATTACTTTACCGAACCAGCGCACAGTCCGCGTAATTACACAAAAAAATCTGCGTCAAGATACGATATACACGCATGTAGATGTCTCTGAGCTCGTCTTACAAAAAACTTTATTACTTCAAGCGCAAGCCCAATTAACTGAACTCGCGAAAAAAAAATCGGCTTATCTCGAAGAACAAATGCTGTCTACGCTAAATGCCATTGCATTGGCTCGAGATAACGAAACGGGTCAACACATCTTGCGTACCCAGCATTACGTCAAAACGATTGCGCTACGACTTCGTGCGCTCGGTCACTATCTCGAAGAATTAAACGATACTGACATCGACACCATGTTTAAAGCGGCTCCGCTGCACGATATTGGCAAAGTTGGCATCCCTGACAATATTCTGTTGAAGCCTGGTCGCTTAAATGACGATGAATGGGCAATCATGAAAACCCATGCACTCATTGGCGAAAATACTCTTGCCGCCACTAAGCACGACAAAGAGCAGAGTCATTTACTGAGCGTCGCAAAAAATATCTCGGGTGGGCATCATGAGTGGTGGAATGGCGAGGGCTATCCAAGGGGCCTACAAGGGCAGCAGATCCCCCTAGAGGCCCGCATTATGGCAATCGCCGACGTCTATGACGCTCTAGTCTCAGAGAGAGTCTACAAAAAAAACTGGACTCACGATGAGGCCGTTCAGTTCATCTTAGAGAAAAAAAAGATACAGTTTGACCCACTCGTGGTCGACGCTTTTTTATGTGAAAGTGACACCTGCAATCAAATTGCGCAGACATTTAGAGATTGAAGTCTGCACGAAAAAAAACTGACCCAGAGGGCCAGTTTTTTTACAACTCAAATAAAACTAAACTGACTTTATTTGATGAGCACAGCGGGCGATAGAGGAATTGAACCTGGGACTTTTGTCAGGGTCAACATTTGCGACAGCATCGCCAACACTTGTTTGGTGTAAGTTTCATTTTTATCGTCGCGTGGGACAGAGTATGAAGTACCTTGGTAGTTAACTGCCATCAAGGCGTCATTCACGATAGTGCCTCTCTTCACAATGAATAAAGGTTTCGACTTCGCATAGATTTCTTCGATGGTCGCGTTGGTACTGACTATCTCAGAGTCAACCACCTTGATCACGCGCTGATCAGGAGCGTTTTGAATATTCACCAATGAGCCTAAGAACTCAAATACATTACGCACAGAACGCAACTTGATGATCAACGTCACTTCTGGCTTTGATTTGTCGATCGCCACATTACCAGACTTAGAACTCTTGCAATAGGCCGACTGAGCCACTCTGAACGACAACTGCTCATCGGCAGCTTGTTGTTGTAAGCAGATGCGGGCGTCTGGTGGCATCATTCTCATGACTTGAAAGCCATCGCGTCCACCGGCTAATTTCACGGGCACCAAGGCAGTCCCCGGAAGTGAAATCGCAGTCGCGACTCCCTGCAAGTTACGATTAACTGTCTCGCCGTCCATTGGCGCAGAAACAGGCATCATGCCTTGAGTTTGCTCGATGGTGATGCCTGCACGCACCAAGTTGTACAACATCCGTTGAAACTCAATAAATTTCGGTGAGTACGGATCGTTGAAATAATGAACCAGCGTCTTTCCTTGCAGATCGCGTCCCTCGATTGATTCGATGGCAAGCGAAAATAAAACGTCGCGCGTAGCGTTTTCAGAATTGCTTAAACTTGCAATCGCAGACGGCTTCAAGTCAGACAGAAACGAAACCATAAAACTTGAATTGTCTAGCGATGACTGTGTGAAATTGAAACTGTTGTTCACACCTAGCGTTGCGCCTGCGCTGAAACCTGAACCACTGACCGGTGTAAAGAAACCCGCAAGCGACGACCCAGGCGCGACACCTTGAATACTGGGGCCGAACTGCAACTGATTACTCACGCTGCCAGAACCCGTGACAGAAGGCATGTCGAGAAAGCTGACAGGCATAGATTTTGAAGCGCGAACAATATTCAACAGCACATTGTCGTTTGAGTATTGCTCGAGTACCTCGCGGTATGCCGAAGACATTTCGCGGAAACTTGTGGAGTTTGTCAGCCCTGCACACCCCGACAAGACAGAGATCAATAAAAGCGGAACTAGCCGTAGCATCCTAGACATATAAGCCTCTTAAAAAATTGATTATTTTTGTTTATTAAAAGTTAAAAGTTAAAAGTTAAAAAAGATAAAAGAACAGCCTAGACAGAACAACAAACCTAATCACGAACCGACTTGCTTAAATTTCCACCAACTACTAGTTTGGAGCTTTGCGCTTTTAGGTTGACTCGCAGTTGGCTTCAAACTTAACAACAAATAAAACACTAAAGGAGGTGTCAAGAAGAACGAGGCCAGCAAAATACCCCAAAAGCCAATTCGACAGTTTCTTCCGAAGGTAGCCACCAACACACACAAGGTGTAATAAGCGATCGTTAATTCCATGAAGGTCTCCTAAACACTAACTAGCTATTTATATAGGCACGTCGAGCTTCTATTTTGAGGCTGCATTTGGAGCGGCTGGTCCGGGAGGCTGTCCGCCGCGAGCAGGCTCAGTACCTGCACCATTAGCGGCCGACCCACCACCAGATGATCCGCTAGTTCCAGGTGCCGCAGCAGTTTTACCTCCCGCAGTGGTGCCTCCAGCAGTGGTGCCTCCAGCAGTTGTAGCTCCAGCAGTTGTAGCTCCAGCAGTGGTACCTCCACCAGTTTTACCTCCAGCAGTTGCGCCGCTACCAGCAGATCCACCAGCGGCAGGTGCGCCAAGTTTAGGTCCACCACCAGCCGCACCAGCACCAGTCGGTGCCACTGAAGGAGGCGCGGTTGTAGTGGTTGAATCTCCACCTAAAATTAGCGGCAATCCGTTTGGCGAAGATCCAAAAATGACGACTTTTGAGTTGTTAGACTCAGCCAATTTAAGTGTTGCTTCAATTCCGCGGATCTTCACATAATTATCCGTCAATCCCACGTTCACAATGTCTTGGTATTTCTTTATACCGCCCGCCTCAACTTCTTTACGCTCAGCCTCAAGACGCGCAGCTTGCACTTTGAACACGCCGGCTTCAGCGATCTGCGACTCTGCAATTTTATTACGAATAGCTGCCTGTATCTCTGTTGGAAATTCCATCGATTCAAGCTGCACTGCTGTAATGCGCAACAACCTGACATAGTCAAGGCCGGGAGGACCAAGTTTTTCTAAGATTACTTGGTCAGACATAATCGCGATTTCATTCACAACATTGTCAAGCTGTTTTGTAAAAGCCTCTTGCGAAGTCAATTCGGCAAACATCACTCGAGTCTTACCAGTGACCTCTGGCAAAATCAATTTCTCTACATAATCAGGCCCAACAAATTTGTGCAACATCGGCAATCCGTACTTGTTCACCTGAAATTGAAAAGACACTTTTATATCTGACCTGAGTTGATCCTTGGTCAACACTTCCATTTCAATTTTCTTCAGCTGCATCCGAGCGTCATATTGAGTGACAGTATTCAAAGGGAAAACGATATTGACGCCCTCGTCCAAAATCTTGTCCATCGCGATACCGCCAAACAAGGGGCGATAAATCACACCAACAAAGCCAGCCGGAATGACGATCACGACTCGTTGCCACAGCACAACCACAGAAATGGACAGCAGAATGACTGAAAAAGTCAACCCAATGTAATTACGGGCAACCCAATTGTGGATGATATTCACGAACCAAGTCAACGGATAGAAGATAAAACCCACTATCCGCTTACATAGAGTTAGAAATCGACTGAGCATAATTTAATCTTGATGTTTCGCGTGAAGAGACCGACCGTTTTCCATGTAAATGACATGATCTGCTAACTCGTAGTACTGGTCATCATGTGTAATCGCAATCACTGTCTTACCTAGCTCTCGCAACTTTGGAATAATTCGCTCATAAAACTCTTGCCTAAATTCTGGATCCTGATCTGCAGCCCACTCATCCAAAACAATAATTTGCTTCTTTTCAAGCAACGCAACCAACAAAGCCAGGCGCTTTCTCTGACCCGTTGAAAAATTGAGATCAGAGAAAAGGCCCTCATCAATGGCAACCTTGTTTTCCATTTGAAATAGGGTCAGCAACTCGTTGAGTTCAACCTCATCAGTGGTCGGTATGCCATACAATTTCTTAAACAAATAAAAGTCGCTAAATACAACAGCGAACAGATCGCGATATGCCGCATTGCTCGGCTCAGCAATAGGTTGCCCATTCACGAGCAATCTGCCAGACTGAGATTGATACAACCCTAGCAACACACGCATCAAGGTGGTTTTACCAGAACCGTTATTACCCCGAATAAAATACACTTTACCGATCTGAAACTCGTAACTAATTGGGCCAAGCGCAAAGGGTCGCGCGACCCCTTCCCCGCTGTGCAGATAGGTAACTTCTTCAAGCGCCAGCGTCTTAATCTCTGAAAACTCAGTCAGCCCAGGGGTGGTTCGCTCGGTATGTTCATACGAAAGTCTTTCGCTAAGTTCGCGTAAATTACGAGCCGCCGAGTTTGCCATAGTCATATTAGGCACCACAACAATTGCAGCAGACACTGAGCTTGCTAAAAACAAAGCGGTCGTCGTAACCGTCAGCACATCCGACGAAAATCCAGGTGTGAAAATCGGCACGACAAAAATGATCAAACCAACCACAAGATACATTAGCATCTGTAAATATGTGAAAAACTGCACAACGTCTTGAACCAGTTTTGTTTTTTCAGTTTTGACCACTCTCGCTTCAGCAATGAGATCGCGAGTCAACCCCAATGCTCGCTGCGAATTCATTTTCACTTCTTTATAACCGCTTAAAAAGGCCGCATACATCCCATTGACCTGCGCCTCTTTTACCGACAACACCCGCACTCCACCAACCAACTTATTGAGTTCGATGACCCCGAAAAAAGACACCACGGCGATTGCAACTGAAAGGATTAAGCAGGCCGTCAGCGATATTGTGGCCATGTAAAGCATCAGAAAGCACACGGTTAGCAAAGATTGAAACAAAGACAGTACTGAATTGACTTGTTGCGATACCATCTCGGTGTCTCTGTTCAAGACTTCGAGGATGTAATCGCGACCCAATTTATCCACCTTGAGCAAATTAGAGCGAAACACATCATGCATGATGCGAATTTTGAAGCGATAGATAAACTGTTGAGCCTTTGCAACGTTCTCTCTGTTTGCACGCTGGGCGGCAACCAAAAACACCACAAATATGACGGCATACGCAACAAACATAAGCGTCACACTTTCATTTTTTGAAACGCTTGCTGCCGCCTTGTTAATCACGGCGATCAACAAAGTGTTAAGGGTGCCCACCAAAGCCGCCAACAGACACAATTGCCTCAAGTGTTGAGGATTTGAGTCTGTTAAGAAGTTAATAAGCTCAGATTTAACTGGATTCAGCATCGGGAAACTTGTTCATTTAAAAAAATAGGGGTCACTCGCGGTACGTGACCTCAAGCCTGTGCCTGCACGGTTTTATCTTTAAATCTTGCTTTACGTTTTTCAATTTGTTCAGCGATGTATTGCCTGATTTTTTCTGGCTGAAAATCGTGCATTCGTCCATCGGCCTCAAAGTGGCTGATGAAGGCGGCACCAATCGCCTTGCTCGTCACATATGAGATTGAGGGTTCTACCGCAAACATAACAATCGGACCAATTCCGGGCGCAAAGCGCGCCATTTGCTTGGCCAGCACACCTGCTAGCGTTTGCGTGGCTGCGCCACCCGCAACACCTGACGCAATCGCCACTGCAGCTGTGCGCTCGAAGTCGACCTTATAAAGCTTACATAAGTCATAAATCATCTTGACCTGTACGCCAGAGATTGCCGCCATATCCACAAAAGGGGTCGGTATAAAACTGACAGCGACTGACCACCGCGACCAACGCGCAACAATCTTTTGGGCCGCTAATTTGGTTTGACTAGCCTCTGCCTTCAAAGACACGCGCGCTCGACTCAATTCGTTTTGAAAAATATCTTCAGCAGTCAAATACGAACCAGGCAACCCACCCCCAACGGTCGGCGAGCTCAGCGCCCCTGGTTGCTCAAGCACCTTGATCGGGGTACAGGGATGACTAACAATTTCTTCTTCACGATTCGAAGTCGGCAGGGCTGAGCGAGCGATCTCTGCTGCCATCAATTGTTCTGCAGTCTGCGCGCTCGCAGCCTTCACGTCCTGCGGGGGTTGTGCCATTACCGTAGCGTTCACGACCGCTGGCTTGGCAGGATTCGCTTTCGTAGGGCTCAATTGAGGTTGAGTCGCTTGGGTCGACTCACTGGCAGTCATTGTTTTTTTAGCGACAGAAACTGACTGACTCGCCTCGGTGGCAAGCATTCCGTTTGAGGAAACAACATTTTTTTTGCGTGAGCGCGAAACCTTTGCAACCTCTGCAACCTTTGCAACCTTTGCAACCTCTGCAACCTCTGCAACCTCTGCAACCTCTGCAACCTCTGCAACCTTTGCAACCTTTGCAACCTTTGCAACCTTTGCAACCTTTGCAACCTTTGCAACCTCTGCAACCTCTGCAACCTTCGAAACCTCTGCAACCTTTGCAACCTCTGCAACCTTCGAAACCTTTGCAACCTTCGCAACCTTCGCAACCTTTGAAGTGACAGCAGCATTCGGGCTCTTCGCAGACTTTTTCGCCGTATCAGCCGGTTTGGCGCGAGTCGAGATTTCGTCTAACGGATTCTTCAGGATTGTTTTGCGTGATTGCGTGACCATGATTTACCTTAACTGATGCGCGATCACTTCGAGCGCGAGCGCACGAAAATCATCTGCGACACTTGAGCTTGGTTGATACTGCAATATGCTTTTCCTAAAGGATGGCGCTTCTGCCAAGCGAATATTTTCTCGAATGCGCGCAACTAATACCTGTTCACCAAATCTTTCTATTAACGCCTCGATAATATCTTTCGAATGACGAGTGCGCTGATCAACCCGACACGGCAGCAATCCTAGTAACGACAACTGAGGGTTCAGTACGTCTTTCACGTCATCAAACGTCTGCATCAACTGCGCAACACCCGATAGCGTCATCACATGCGTCGTCACAGGAATTAACACTTGCTGTGCCGCACACAATGCATTCAAGGTCATCAGACCAAGCGTGGGCGGCGTGTCAATCAACACATAGTCAAATGCCAAATTCTCAAGTGAGGCCAACCGTCTTTTTAACCGCGTCTCAACGGCCAGTTCGCCTGCTAAAGACTTTTCAATACTGGCCAAACTTCGGCTACCGGCCAATAAGCTCAGCCCCTCTGTATTTGAGTCGACTAACAGGCTATTTGCCGCAACCTTAGTGGTGAATAGTTCAAAGACTCCACGCGCATCGTTGTCTGCCCCGAGCCACTGACTAGCATTTGCCTGAGGATCAAGATCAATCAGAAGAACCTTTTGTTTAAGTTCTGCCAGCGCCGCCGCCAGGTTAACGGCCGTCGTTGTCTTAGCACAGCCTCCCTTTTGATTTGCAACCGCGATTGTGATTGTCATGGCCGAAACAACGCTTGACTAGTTTTCATGACAATGCGGCCTAAGCCGCAACAGGTAAGGTCACACAACCTACAATCACCCACTACCAGCTTAGCCTCAGTCCACATTTATTCCGGCCTCGTCAAGCTCTCATTAAAGACCTCGCGGTACTTAGCCAGCAAGGTAGGATAGCGGCGCTTCGTTTGAGCCAACGCCAATTGCTCTGCAAATTTTTGTCGCAGCTCTGCACTGCATTTTGATCGTTTAGAGAACGCAAGAAACCCTTCAGAGCGGGTCGGGTAGGTATTCAAGACTTGTATCGTTGTGCCAAGATTTCTAGTCATCATCTGTTCGTAGATAGAATTTTCATAACCAAAAACGTAATCCACCTTTTTGTCGATTAACAGATCAATGACTTTGTCGATGCCCACTTCTCTGGTCAGATTTAAATTGTTCTTCACAAACTGTGCAAAAAAACCATCGCCAAACGTCTCGCCAACAGCCATCGCCCCAAAGAGGGGCTTGAGGTTTTCTAAATTGTTCAGATTAAATGCTTCGCCTCGCCGAACGACCACGTAGAGAAATTGACTAGACATGGCCGGGCGCACAAAGTCAAGATATCGCTCGCGCTCTTCAGACCAATTGGCCGACATTACCACATCAACCTCGCCGCGATACACGGCAGCCAAAGCCTCGTTCCAGGTCGGATACGGCCGCATCACAACATTGTCAATACCCGCTGAGCGAGCGATACCTTCAGCAAACTCAACAGCGGCACCAATCAGTTTGCCATCACTTAACCAAGAAGAGGGTGCGGCTTTTGGCGGCCCAGTCACCGTGAGGGTTGAGCAGACTTTCGCCACGCCCGAACCACTCGCCAGACACAGCAACAATGCTAAAAGGAACCATAATTTTTTCATTTTTTTCACAAATGGGGTGACCACCTTCTGGCCACCTGATTTCGCGCCCTGACTTCACGACAAAAGTATAGGTTTAAAGCGACAAAAACCCTTGCAAAAAGCTGACCCAAGACTGTCAAAAGCTCTCATTTGGCGTGCCTTAGACAATATGTATGATGGTAGATCGTATAATCGGACGATAAAACCAATGAATATACTTTTTTTACCTGTTGCAATGCAAATATGAAATATCTTTTTGCGCCCATTCTAGTGTTGATCAGTGTTTTGTGTTCGGCAGCCCTCGCACAACCTGCGACAAGCTCTGCGCCCGCAACGACACCCAACCCACCAAGTACGCTACAAGTTTCGCCCTCAAAACTGTCTCTAGGCAAGGGCGTTCATGACTCGTACTCAACGAAGGTCCCACCTGACAACTGGGTTTGTAGTTTAAATGCTGCGTACTTTGATCTTTGGCGACTTGAGATCAGGGTAACAAGCCTGTCAACGTATCGCCTACAAAACTGCCCCGCGTCGCGTATGGCTAGAGTCACTACCGCCTCTGCTTCAGCCCAATTAAGGACGGTTCATTCCTTCTCGGGCATTGTCAAGGGTGGTTCACACCAGCAAATTATGGACATCAATTTGACCCCTGTGTCATCAGAGTATTTCTGGGTGAGCGATCTTAAGTTTTCTGTTGTGGGCACAACGCGTATCAGCCTCAAGCAGTTCTTCCAAACCACAAGACTCACGGAGACAAAAAATTTGGCTGGGGCGAACTACTTCCCATTCAAAATGTATGGTGACACGCATTACATCTGGAACACTGGTACTCTGGTGCATCGGCTTGTCTCACCCAAAGGCGAGACATACATAATGGTCGGGTATACCCAAGAGGTGCAGCCCAGTTTGACGCGCGATAACCTCTCAAACCTAGACACGATGCTTAGGCTGCCACCCGGCTGGAGGTTTGAGAATTATTTTCTCGATAGAAATATTGTCGTTCGTGCGGGCGTCGTCAATGACAACTCTGTCGAGATACTCTTTGACGATCTGAATAACAACTACGTGCTGTACGAGTAGCAAGTCAAGCGCAAATCGCCGACAATCTGCCTTTTAGGGTCAGGCGCTGTTTCCGCCCCTGCTCAGTGACGGTTTTTGTGAGGTTACTACGCAGCCGAAAGGTAAAATAAAAGGCACCATTTTTGATGCGCCGCGCCCACCCTATGAGCACACTTCCTGCGATTCGACACGGCTCTGCATTGCCTGATCGAGTCAGCAAACTTGAGAATTTGTCTAATGCCCTTCTTGCTGTTTCGGCGTCGACACCGATCGTTTTTATTGACAGCCAAGGCCAAGAGAACAATCTCAGCTATGGACATCTGGTTGAGTCGGCCAAATGCATTGCTACAGGGCTAAAACAGCAAGGCCTGCAACCTCGACAAAAAGTTTTATTGCAGCTGTCGCTCAGCGAAGATATTTTGCCCGTGTTTTGGGGTTGTCTCTTTGCAGGGCTCGAGCCGATCGTAGTACCGATTCCGGTCAGTTACGATGTAGAGAGCCGCGCTCTTGAACAATTGATTCATATCTGGAAATTACTCGATCAACCTCTGATCTGCACGACTGCGTCGTTAGCGCCCGCACTGAGCGGCTCGAATCGCTTTCAAGAACTACAAAACGCTCGTGTCGCGAGCATTGAGAAACTTCGTCAGCACGCCTCGATCGAAACTGTATACCAAGCGAAATTAAGCGATGTCGCGTTTTATGTATTGTCCTCTGGTAGCACTGGATTATCAAAAGCCGTTGAACTGACCCACGGCAACCTCTTATCGCGCGCAATCGGCACCAACCTCTTGTGCGCCAGCCAACAAAGTGATGTCATTTTAAGTTGGTTGCCCTTTGACCACATCGGTAATATCTCGGCTTATCACATCAGCCCCGTTCTTGAGGGCAGTAAACTTGTCTACGCACAAAAAGAATTTGTTTTAGCGCGACCCCTGCGTTGGCTCGATCTGATTGACAAGCACCGCGTGACCCACGGTTGGGCACCCAATTTTGCCTTTGCTCTGGTCAGCAAGGCGCTCAAAAGCCCAAGCAATGGGCAATGGGATTTGTCGTGCGTAAAAGGCTTACTTAGTGCGGGCGAATTAATCGCATATTCGACCGTCACCGAATTTCTCGAAGCGGTTCAACCTTATGGCTTACGTCGTGAAAGCTTGATCTCAGCCTTCGGGATGGCGGAAACCTGTTCTGGGGTCTCGTACCACTTACCTCCTGCTGGGCAGTCCATCAAGTTTGTCCATATTGACCGCCATCAGCTGAGCGGTGCGATTCGACATGTCGCGCCAAACGACTCTACCTGCATTTCGTTTGCCAGTTTAGGCCCTGTCATTCCAGGCATGTCGATGCGGATTGTCGACGAAAACAATCAAGTGGTGCCTGAAGAGACAGCCGGCAGATTCCAGCTACGGGGCGCTGGCCTGATGCCAGGCTACTATCGCAACCCGCAGGCTAATCAAGCATTTGTTGAAGATGGTTGGTTTGACACTGGCGATGCTGCCTTCATCTCAAATGGTGAACTGGTCATGCTTGGCCGTGTGGGGATGGGGATTATCGTTAATGGTGCAAACTTATCAAATACCGAGATCGAGTCTGCAGCCGAACAAGTCGAGGGGCTCGAGCCTTCATATACCGCTGCATGTGCAGCGTTTGCGCCCGGCACAGATAGACTTCACCTTGTGGTGTTTTTTCACACCTTGGTCACCGACGAGCGTGAGTTAGCGAGTTTATTTAAGCAAATTCAATCAAAGCTCACTCAACACGTTGGTATCAAAGCCGACTTCCTCATCCCCCTTGACGCTGCAGCGATCCCAAAAACGGCGATTGGAAAAATCCAGCACAAACAGCTGAGCGCACGTTTTCAACAAGGTGAGTATGCTGCGTTGATTGAGCGCGTCGAAGCTCTCCGCGCTGAGTATCACGAGGACCCGATAACCTCGGCGCTCCCCGCCTCAGACATCGAGCAACAAATCGCCTCAATCTGGCAAGACGTTTTGGGTATTCCCCAGGTTGGCGTACAGGATAACTTTTTTGAATTAGGTGGCGACTCGTTATCGTTAATACAAGCGCATGAGCGACTCACTGAAATCTTCGGCCCGACCCTAACGCTCGTTGATTTGTTTACTTCACCAACGATCGAAATGCTCGTCAAACAGTTATCGGGTGAAAAAACCCAAGCCAGTCCAACAGAAAAGGGACAAGCACGAGCGAACGCACGCAATAGCCATAAGTCAACCGGGACAAGCAAAGACATCGCAGTAATCGGCATGTCGTGCCGCTTTCCGGGCGCTGATGACATTGATACCTTCTGGAAAAATCTGGCCGCTGGCGTTGAGTCCATTACTTTCTTCGACGACAACGACCTGCTCAAGAGCGGTTTTTCACGTGACGTCTTTGATCGACCCGATTATGTCAAAGCTAGCCCGTTGATTTCGGATGCGCGAGGGTTTGATGCAGAATTCTTTGGCTATTCTGCACGCGATGCAGAACTCATGGATCCTCAGCAACGCCTGTTTCTCGAATGCGCCTGGGAAGCTTTTGAAGTTGCTGGCTACGATCCCACCACGTACCCAGGGGTAACGGGTGTCTATGCAGGCGCTGCAATGAACACCTACTTGCTGAACAACGTGCTTCCAAATCGAAGCATGCTGGATTCGCAGGATGATCTGAATGTTGCAACACTCGATTCAATGGGCGGCTTTATGCTCATGGTCGCAAACGATAAAGACTACCTCACCACTCGCGTCTCTTATAAGTTGAACCTTGGCGGACCAAGCATCAATGTACAGACCGCCTGTTCAACTGGTCTGGTGACCGTACACATGGCCTGTCAGTCACTGCTGGCCGGCGAAACCGACCTCTTTCTCACCGGCGGTGCGTCGGTGCAATCTCCTGAGCACGCGGGCCATCTTTATCAACCAGGCATGATTGTCACGCCTGATGGGCACGTTCGGTCCTTTGATGCCGAGGCGCGCGGAACAATCTTTGGCAGCGGGGTCGGTGCCATCTTACTTAAAAGACTCGACGATGCTGTACGCGACGGCGATCATATCTTTGCCGTCGTAAAAGGCTCTGCAGTCAATAACGACGCTGGCGCTAAAGTCGGTTACATGGCGCCCAGCAGCGATGGCCAAGCTGTGGCTGTCGCAGAAGCGATTGCAGTCGCAAATGTATTACCCGAAACGATCGGTTTGGTTGAGGCGCACGGCACAGGGACCGAGATCGGTGATCCGATTGAACACGATGGCTTAGCTCAAGTGTTTCGCACTCAAACCCAGGCGATTGGTTTTTGCGCGCTGGGTTCAGTCAAAACCAATGTGGGGCACTTGCAGATTACATCTGGCACGGCGGGATTTATTAAGACCGCACTCGCACTTCATCACAAGCTCATCCCACCTCTTCTGAATTACAAGACCCCGAATCCAGCCTTAAAGCTCGAACAGAGTCCTTTTTATATCAACACAGAAGCCTGTGAATGGAAGACCACTGGAACACCACGTCGAGCGGGCGTGAATTCATTGGGTATCGGCGGAACAAACGCGCACGCGATTCTTGAAGAAGCGCCCGCTGTCGTTCGCGTTGCAGCGACGCAGGAGCGCACGGCTCATGTGCTGATGCTCACGGCTCGGAATGAAACCGCCTTGCGCCAATACGCGGGGCGCTTTGCGCGCTATTTTACCGAGCACCCTGAGGTCAATCTTGCCGACCTCTGTTTTACCGCGAACACGGGTCGCAAAGTCTTTGATCAACGCGTGTCAATCGTTGGTGCAACTGCAGAAGACTTCATCTCGCAGCTAACAGCACTTGAAAAAAATGAGTCATGTGCGAGTGCTTTCCAATACAACGCTAAATCCAGCACAAAAAGTAAAATTGGCTTTCTCTTTACCGGTCAAGGGTCACAATACCCAGACATGGGGCGGCATCTATTCGAAACTGAGCCGGTATTTCGCGAGCACTTAACCCTGTGCGCTGAACTGTTTTCGCCCTTGCTTGACAAGCCGCTCTTAGAGGTCATGTTCGATCACGAGTCTGCAACGGGGCTCATTCATCAAACAGGATATGCACAACCCGCCTTATTTGCTCTTGAGTATTCATTGGCAAAATCTTGGCAAGCACTCGGCGTCATGCCTAATGTCGTGATGGGCCACAGCCTTGGCGAATACGCTGCAGCGTGCTTTGCTGGGGTCATGAGCCTTGCCGATGCTGTACGCCTAGTTGCCGGTCGCGCGAACTTAATGCAATCCCTCGAGCAGTCTGGTGAAATGTGGGCTGTCTTCACTAGTGCCTCAACGGTCCGCCCTTTGCTATTGGGAGCAGGCAAAGAAATTTCGATTGCAGCTGAGAATAGCCCTGAGAACACCGTTCTTTCAGGCAGCAGCGCTGCTATGACTAAGGTGATTGCACAGCTCACCGCCTTAGGCGTTCGAACCCAAAAACTAAACACTTCGCACTCCTTCCACTCAATATTGATGGAGCCCATGCTCGATCGTTTTGAACAAATCGCTCAAAGCGTAGAATTCCACAGCCCCCAGCTCACGTTGATCTCGAATTTAACTGGCACTGCTGCCTCAGATGAGGTCACCATGCCTCAATACTGGCGCCAACATATCCGGCAATCGGTCAAATTTCAAGCAGGCCTCGAACAGATGGCTGCGCTAGGCTGCCAGGTTTTTATAGAAATCGGCCCTCGACCAACCTTGACTGGGCTTGGTACGCAATGCCTGCCCGATGATTGCATCTGGCTACCCAGCATCAAGCCCTCTGAAGATAACTGGGTAACTATTCTGAAGAGTCTGGCGCAACTTGCCGTGCTTGGTTTGGCCGATTTGAAAAACTTAGATGATGGCAAACAACGGCTGCGCTTACCACTTCCGACCTATCCATTTCAACACACACCTTACTGGATTGAACGTCCTGCATCGCAGGCAACCTCGCCTCAGAAGCAAACGCAGACACTGCTCGGACAACGGCTGCAAATTCCAACGTTGTCGAATACGATTTTTCAGAACGACTTTAATCCTATCGCCCTGCCTTTTTTAAATGACCATCTGATACACGGTGAGGTGGTTGTGTCGGGTGCGTGCCACGTCACGATGCTGTTAGACGCTGCGCAACTCTTATTCAAAGAGAAAGCTTTTTCGCTTCACAATATTCACTTCCCTGAACCCTTAGTCATCGAAAAAGATCAAACGCGCACCGTTCAAGTCGTGATCGATAAAAATGCGCAAGGTCACCGTGAAGCCCAATTAATCAGTTTTGATTCAGCGCTTTCTAACGACTCGATCCTAACGAGTCAGCATGCCCAAGCGGATATTGTTGAATCAACAATCGCTGTGAGTGAAGTGCTGGCGCTTGCGCCATTGCGTGCGGGCTTAACTCAGACCGTCAATATCGAAGAGTTTTTGCAAGAGTTAGCAGGCAGACAAATTGAACTTGGTGCAAGCTATCGCTGGGTAAAAAGCATCCAACGTAACGCCCGTGAAGCGCTTGGCGTGATCACAGAGCCTGCGTCGCGCTCTGGTCTGGCCATGCAACAACGCCACCCTGGGATGCTCGACGCAGGCTTTACGCTTCTGTTAGCGATGGGGATGCACCAAAAAGGCACGACATGGCTGCCCTTTGCGATTGAAGCTGTGCGAGTACTCAAACAAGCTAATGAAGTACCTGCTTACGCATACCTCGTTCTACGTGATGGCAGCAATAACGAGCATGCCACTGCAGACGTCAAGCTGTGTGATGCCACTGGAAATGTATTGATCGAATTAATCGGTTTACAAGCACGTCAGGCCGATCTGTCTGCACTGAACCGCAGTGCTCAGCGCAAAATATCTGCGCTGATGCACGAAATCGTCTGGGAACCGATCGCTCCGAGCGCTTCAGTAATTAACATTAACGAATTCTCTCTTGAAGAACCTTGGCTCATCTTGACTGATCGCCTTGGCATTGGCCATTTGCTTGCTCAACGCCTTGAGCAGGTCGGTCAGTCGTGCATTGTGGTTCAAGCCAGCGGGGATAACTTCGCTCAGGCAAGCACAGCGACACGTACGATTGATCCATTCAGTGCGGTGGCCTTTTCTGACTTTATTCAAACACTTGGCCCCAATCCTAAGCTAGCTGGGATTATCAATTTATGGCCCTTGGATGTTTCAACGAATGGCGTGACCAACACCGTCCAAACGCAACTGACTTGTGGCGCTACTGTGCTGCATTTGATTCAGGCGTGTATCAAACATAACGTCAATATTCGACATCGAGTTTGCTTAGTTACTGAGCGTGCCCAAGCCTTGATCGGCGACACGTTACCTTTGAGTATCGCGCAGTCGACGCTTTGGGGAATTGGCATGACTGCGGCGCTTGAGCACCCTGAACTTAAAGTCACTTGCGTTGATTTATCGTCATCTCAGCCTGAACTTGCCGCAAAGCACTTGTGGCATAGCATGCACCTCAAGCAAAACGAGTGGCGACTTGCGTACAGGTCTGAGCAAGCCTTCGTTGCGCGCATCAATCGGATTCGAGAGGCAACAACGCCTGAACAACAGTCACTTGTGTTTTCAGAGCACGTCACTTACGTCGTGACTGGCGCAACAGGTGGTCTCGGACTGGCTACCGCCACCTGGTTAGTTGAACACGGTGCTCGCTACCTGCTACTGTTGAGCCGTCAACCTCTTGCAACTCAGGCCCAGCAAGCCATCAACGTGCTGACTGAGCAAGGTGCGACCATCACGCATCAATGCGTCGACATAGCTGATCGCCATGCACTAAAAGCCGCACTGCTCTCAACACAAGGCGAAGGGGCGCGTAAGCTGGGTATCATCCACTGCGCTGGCGTCTTAGACGATCACCTATTGATCGATCTGCAGTGGTCGAACTTTGATAACGCCTACTCTGCTAAAGTATTCGGAACATTAAATCTTGACGAGTTAACTCGGCAGCTTGAGGTTGACTGCTTTGTCATGTTCTCGTCGGCGGCGTCGCTGCTTGGTAACCGCGGCCAGGCCAACTATGCTGCGGCCAATAGCTTCATGGACGCGATCGCCCAGCAACGCAAGCTCGATGGCCTGCCCGCTCTGAGTATTAACTGGGGCCCTTGGGCATCAGTGGGTATGGCGCAATCTAATTCGACAATTTCTAGACAGCTTTCGGCACAAGGGTTTTCGGCACTCAGTACTCAATTAGCGTTACAGGCGCTGGGCGCCTGTTTGCTTGGGACTCGGACTCAGGTTGGCGTGATTGATTGTCAGTGGGATCAATACCTTCAAAGCGCCGAACAGCTTCAGTCTTTTTTAAGTCAAGTCGCAACTGTAGCAATCAGCACGCAAGAACAACACCGCCAAAGTGTGCAATCTGCGATCGTTGGGCAACTTGCTCAGGCCTCTACGACCGAGCGCTTAGGCCTGTTGACCACCCTTGTTCACACTCAGATTCGTAAAATTTTAGGGCTTGCCGACAGCATGGCGGTGCCTGAAGATCAAGCGTTGACCGATCAAGGCTTTGACTCACTGATGGCGGTGCAACTGACCAATGCGATCGGTCGGATGCTCGGACAACGACTGCCCGTAAGCTTGGTATTTAATTACCCTTCACCGAAAGCACTTTCCTTATATCTTTTAGACTTGCTAAATAGCCAACTCGCAACACCTGAACAGACGGCGGCAACGGATGTTGGTGCCAAGCCCTCTCAGACGAGTTCAAGCGACCGTGCCCGCTCTTTGCTCGACGATCTTGATAACCTGCTTGAACAATCATGATGACCAAATTTAATCGCTGGGTGACATGCCCTTTTCCGCAGCCAGAGGCTGCATTACGTATGTTTTGCTTTCCGTTCGCGGGTGGTGGCGCCTCAATCTATCGCGGTTGGGGAAAACTATTCGGCTCGACCGTTGAGGTTTGTCCGATTCAATTACCTGGCAGAGAAAACCGCTTTAGCGAACCTGCGTTTAAAGAGGTGCAAACTCTGGCGCAGGCGCTGGCTAGCCAGTTGCAACTGTATTCGGACAAGCCCTTCGTCATGTACGGTCACAGTATGGGTGCGTTGGTTGCGTTTGAATTAACGCGCGTGCTGCAAGCCAATGGTATGGCGATGCCCGAGGCGTTGATTCTGGGTGCACATCGCGCCGCACACTTACCCCGAACTCGTGAAACCCTGTACAACTTAGATGACAAAACCTTTATTGAAAGATTGCAACGCTTTGGGGGATTTCCTGAAGAAGTGTTGGCAAGTGCGGACCTGCTGCAATTTCTCATGCCAACACTCAAAGCAGATTTCACCCTGTGCGATACCTATGTTTATACCGAACAAGAACCATTGAATTGTCCGATTCATATTTTTTCGGGTGCCACAGACCCTGAAGCGCCTCCTGCAGTGATGGGGGACTGGCGGCAGCACTCAAGCGTTGACGCCAACCTGCACGTTTTTCAGGCTGGGCATTTCTTTATTCGCTCTGATCTCGACAGCGTCGTAAACACACTAAAAACGATCTTACCGTTATCGCAAGCGGGCATGGCAAGTGCGCCACATGCCTAACGACAAGCAAGCAAATCTTTCTAAGGATCAACATGCTGAACATTAAAGAATTTCACGGCCGCATCATCGATCTCGATACACATATTCAACCTTCACCCGGAAATTACGAGCTTGCGGGTGGCGAAGTTGGGCGCAATTTTGCCAAGCGCTTTGATGAAGTGATCAAGACCTTACCGAAAGACGAGGCTGAAAAAATCATTGCTCGTTCAGGCAAAGAGTTTTCTGAACTCACCGACGAAACGGTTTGGCGCACGAAGGGGTCAGCGGCACCGGGCGCGTTCGACGCCGATAACCGAATCAAGACGCTTGACTATATGGGTGTCAGTAGAAGTTTTATGTTTTCTGATCCTGGCATTCAAACGGCGGCGTTTGCAGATAACGCTCTCGGTATCGCCACGATGCGACACTGGAACGATTTTATTCTCAATCTCGGAAAACGAGATCCAAATCGGTTACGTGCAGTGGCCATCATCAACACGCATAATGTTGATATAGCTGCGCAAGAAATTGAGCGGGTACTTAAAGCGGGCGGTCGTGCCTTTGTCATTGCGAGTTCTGTTGCACCTGGCAATGCCTCACCCGCGCACCCTGCTATGGACAAAATCTGGGGGATGATCCAAGAGGCGAACGCCACAATCATGCTACACCTTGGTGGTGGACGTGCAGTTGGTGACGAGTTCGACTTTCTCAAAAATCCGAATTGGGATAAAGGTATTCCCCACTTTAGCCAACAGTCGGAGGCTGTGATTTCTGAAGGGGATGCAATGAATCCCTTCACTGCCTGCGCCATGTTTTACGCACCGCAGAACTTTATTTCAACACTTGTCCTAGGTGGCGTGTTTGAGCGTTTTCCCAATCTGCGCTTTGGTGCGATTGAACTTGGCGCGATGTGGCTAGGCCCAATGGCTGCGCACTTGGATAACGTCATGAAGATATTCAAAAGGCGTATGTCTGACGTGCTGTCTCTCAAACCCTCTGAATATGTTCAACGAAATATTCGCGTCACCCCGTACTGGTTCGAAAACGTAGCGGATTACATTGATCATCACGGACTCGCAGATTGCTATTGCTATAGCAGTGATTTTCCTCACCCTGAGGGCGGCACACGACCAATACAAGATTTCGAAGAGCGTATCGGGCGCTTAGGACAAAAAAGTGCCGAAGCGTTTTACGTCACCAACGCAGAGTGGGTATTGCCAGAACTGCGTTGATAGCTGCGAGTGCTCTGTGCCCTCGCCCTGACGGACATCGCCTAAGCGTTGCGAGGACGCTCTGGCGTGCGCAAGATACCATCAACGTAAAACCAACGTCCGGTATCTTTAACAAAACGACTGAGCTCGTGCAAGCGTGTTGGTTGGCCTTTTAAGCGGCTGAGCGCTACAAACTCGACCTCAGCGTTCGCCGGGCCAGTCAGTCTGTGCGTTCTGACCTCAAGGCCTAACCACTTAACCTCCGGTTCAAAGCTCAGGTCTGACGGACATGTTGTCTCTGACCAGGTTTTTTTTAGATAGTCGCCCCGACCCAGTACAAAGGCGCTATAACGCGAACGCATCAAGCTCTCGGCGTCGGGCGCGGGAATCGTGTCAAAGTGATCAAGATAGCGTCCGCAACATTGGCTCAGCAAAAGCAATTTATCTTTATTTTTTTTCCCACAAGCGCAGATCACTCGATTCATTTTGGCATGCCTCTTGAAGTCAGCTTATGAAAGCCATTTGCCTGAGTCCGACGCCCAACAGTCTCAACAGTTCCCTTCTACCCAGAAATCTGCGCAACACGATTATTGAGATTTTGAGTGTGTCACTAAAAACGCTGGTACCTTTAAGCCCCAGTGAATTGCAGCTGCGCGCATTAAAAACGTCAACACCGTGCAGCCAATCAAGATCTGTATGGCCTTATTCGGATAAAAATGTAGACTTGCCATCAACAACAAGCATCCAAGCGCCACAGGAATCGCATACAACTCGGTGGTCATTAATAGATTTTTTCTGCCCGCGATGACGTCGCGCATGATGCCTCCGCCAATTGCAGTGATCACCCCCAAAATGACTGGCGCCAACGGCCAGCCAAAAGTCATTTCGTAAGTTTTCATGGCACCCTGTATGCCAAACAGCGCGGCTCCGAGGCCGTCCAGGTAAAGCATTAAGGTAAAAATCTGCGGCTGAGTAAAGAACGAGCGACCGACGAAGGCCAGCAAACTTGAGAATATTGCGACTCGGACAAACACCAGATCCTCAACCCAAAAGGGCTGCACGCCTAACAAAAGATCACGTACGGTGCCCCCTCCCACTGCGGTGATCACACCCAACACCATCACCCCAAAAATATCTACACCACGATCGGCGATTGCTAACACAGCTGTGATGGCAAACGCCATCGTTGCAACAATTGCCAGCCAAAACATGATGACATCGATTGAAGTCTGGGGGTTTAACATGTACACGACCTTCGAATAAACGTTATATACAGCAAGCAAGACAAAGAAGTCTTGCAATCTGATTCAAATCAGTCAAGCCTTGCGCGTGCATACCTAAACACGTGATGACTTGTACCAGTCTTTGACCGCTGTGACGTAGCGCGCCACGCCTTGGTCAACCGTGGCGGATTCTAGCGCACCGTAAGACAAACGCTGATAGGTAGCTTTTGGGGTGTCAAACAACCCAAAGGTAAAGCCAGGTACGGACACCACTTTATGTGTTTGCGCCATGGCACGATTGAACGCAAGAGGCTCTGTGCCAGCAGCTAAGCCAGGCAATTTAAGCAGTACATAAAACGCACCTTGCGTTTTTGGAAATTCGATAAGTTCACCCAACGCGTCGAGACGTTCGTATACATTATGGCGTACGATCGAAAGTGCGTCGATTTTAGGTTGCACCCACGCGCGACCATACTTCAACACTTCGAGCGCCAACATTTGCGATACCACCGGCGCGCAGATCAAATTGGTATCTTGCACTTTATTCATGGCCTCTAGCAGGTCGGCCGGAAACACCACGTAGCCGATCCGCCAACTTGCCATGCCGTAATTTTTGGACATTGAAAAAAATGAAATTGTGTGACGATGCGCCCCAGGCAACGAAGCTGGTGAAAAGTGTTCGGCCCCGTCATACGTAAAATATTCATAGGCCTCATCACTGAAGTGATAAATATTTTTTTGGGCGCACAAGGTATTGACCGCTGTTAACGATTCTTTTGAGTACACCGCGCCGGTTGGATTGTTGGGTGACACGGTGATGATCGCGCGCGTACGCGGGGTCACTGCCGCGGCAAGTGCCTCAACGTTCAGGCTCCAGTCATCATTGACCGGTACCGGCACAGGCACGCAGCCAACCATTCGAATCGCCATCTCTTGGTTGAAGTAATACGGGGTCGGCAAAATAAATTCATCGCCTGGATCACCCACCGCAAGCAGGCAATTCAAGAAGGCCATATTGCTGCCCGCGGTGACCATGACAACCGAATCGCGCCCACAGTGAATATTGTTTTCGTCTGCCAGCTTTCGAGTCAGCGCCTCAATCAAGGCAGGGTGACCAATAATCGCCTGGTATTTATTCAGCCCAACATCACTCATCAAAGCAGGTAGCGCTGCAAGAGCCTGAGCAGGAGGACCGTAATTGACGACGCCCTGCCCTAGTGAAATGGTGCCTGTGTTATCACGCACCAGAGCGGCAATCGCTGGCATTACCGGTACGTCTACTGAAGCCATGCGGTGAGAGAATCGTTTCATCGACGTTACACTTTTGTCAGCCAGCCGTGTGTATCAGGCGTCAACTCTCGTACGGCATCAAAATAAATTTTCTGCATTTTTTTCGTGATCGGTCCAATCGCACCATCACCCACAGGCAAACGATCAATTTTCACGACTGGGATAATTTCTTGCCCAGTGCCACACAAAAAAGCTTCATCCGCAAAATACAACTCACTGCGATCGACTTCACGCTGCACCACGGCCTGACCTGTAGCCTCTTCGTACAAGGTAATAATGGTGTCGCGCGTCACACTTTCTAAAATGTTGCTCCCAATGTTAGGCGTGATCAACTTGCCTTCTCTGACCATAAAAAAACAAGCAATCGGTGCTTCAGACACTTTGCCCGAAGGCGTCAACATCAAGGCACCATCGTAGCCGTCAGACTTGGCCTGCAATTGCGTTAAACGTGCGTTGTGATAATTTGCAGTCGCTTTAATGCGTGGTGGGCTCGCGTTATCAGACAACCGACTCCAAGAGCTCACACCCAAACTCATGCCTGTATCTGCAAACTTTGGACGCTCGCGAGGTGAGGCTGCCGCGGTATACCCCACTGGCCCCGTTTGGGCCATCAACCCAAGGGCTTCGATGTACACCAACAAACGAATGTACACATCGTCATCAGGTTCATTTGCCCGAATCAAGCCTGAAAGCGCCTCACGCATGCCGTCTTCGGTCAAAGAGTGATCAAAGCGCATAACCTTCATGCCAAGCAGCAAACGCTTAAAGTGTTCGGCGAATCTAAAAATCTTAAACTCGCCCGTCTTAGGATTGCGATACGCACGCAAACCTTCAAAGACCGCCGTTGCATAGGTCATGCCCAACGACATCGGATGCACACTTGCTTGCTCGTAAGGAAGTAACTTGTCGTTTTGTAAAATAATTTTGGGTTGCCACATAAACCTAGTCCTTTTTTAACTTTAATTCTGGGATCAGCTTTCCCATTTGACTATAGACGCCCGTGACCGAAGCGGTGAACGCGGCATGATCAAGATAAGCCGGCGTCCCTTTTAGCTTATTCACCAACTCAAGAAACCCAGGGGTACGAACCATGTCAGACGCTGCAGCCTCCCACTCTTTGATGACGTCTGGTGGCATTCCACCAGGGCCTGCGATGCCATAAAAGATCGGCACTGATATCGGAAATTTTAAATCTTTATAGGTTGGTACCGCTGGATATTCTGGGATCCTATCGGGTCCGCTTTCTGCGAGCAGTCTGATCGTGCCCGCTGCAGCGTGCGGCGGAAACTCAGCAGCCACCAAGGCTTGAATCTGCCCACCGAACAAACCATTCATCGCGTCAGCACCGCCCTTGTAGGGCACATAGGTAGCTTCTATACCGGCTGCCTGAAAAGCAGCTTGGGTCGAGATATGTGTGCCACCATTGGTTGCGGCTGTTGACCAAAATAACTTATTGGGATTGGCCTTCGCCCATGCCAGTAGCTCTTGAATGGTCTTAAAAGGTGAATCCGATTTCACAAACAGCGGTTGCGCGCTCACCAAGGTCTGAAACAAGTAGGTAAAGTCTTTGCTAGGATCGTAGGTCTGTGGCTGAAAATAAGGCGCAACAGTAAAAGGACTGGTCGTAGCCAACGCAACGGTGTAGCCATCGGGCTTAGCACGCGCTAACAGATTGGTCGCGATGGTGCCACCAGCGCCTGGCTTGTTGTCAATAATGACCGGCACCTTCCAGCGTTCACGTAAGTAATCTCCGATCCAGCGTGATGACATGTCACCTCCGCCACCCACCGCAAAACCAACAATGATCGTGATTGGCTTAGACGGAAATTTTTCAGCCGATTGTGAGAAACATGGCGTAGCGAACAAACAAGACGCGAGTACGCTGAGACAAACTTTTGATGATAGTTTCAACATGATGCACCCCTATAGGATCGTAGTGATTGCGATGCCTTAACCTCGCATCGCTTTGAGTTGCTGCGAATACCCAGAGGGATCGATTTGCACATCGATCAAACTAGGGCCTTGATGCTTTAAAGCCTGTGTAAGGGCTTCGTGATATTGCACTTCGGTTGTTGCCTCAAACCCTTGCCCACCCAATGCCTGCATGGCTTGTGCAAAGTTATGTTTGCCCCAGCGCACACCGCGACTGGGCAGCTGTTTACTTTGTTGCTTGATATCAATCAGCGATAGAGCACTGTCGTTAAATACGACGACAATAATGCGTGCACCCGAATCAATGGCCGTACACAGCTCGCCCAAACACATCATTAGGCCGCCATCGCCCGTAAAACAGATCACGGGTTGTTCGGGTTCGTCTAGGGCAGCGGCAATGGCTGCTGGCAAAGCAAACGCCATCGTTGCCAAACCATTTGAAATCAAAACATCGCCAGGCTGCGTGACAGCAAAAAATGCAGTCGCAGAAAACATGTGCGCGCCCGCATCAACTGACATGCGTGGTCTGAATGTTTGCTCGGCATAAGCCTGCGCAGACAGTTGCACTAGCCGATCAGGCGCAACGCCAAATTGCACAGGCGGATAGGCTAGGCGCTTCAAAATATCGTCGCGTAAGAGCGTAATCTGCTCAAGCGACCAATCCGACACATAGCCTTTGAGCTCTTGATTGAGGGCAAGCGCATGTTGTTTTAAATCACGGCTGACACGCGCCAAAGGCGTGATGTAATGAACATCATGCGTCGCATTCGACAATTCAACCGCCGGCTTGTTATAGGGCCACGGCTGCAAAATCATTTCTACTGGATCTAACCCCACCATCACCATCAAGTCAGCTTGCGCCAGGCAGTCGGCCTCTTGGATACCACCGGTAAAAATTCCCACGACTTGGGGATCTAGATCAGAGACTACCCCCTTAGCTTTGTAAGTTTGTAACACTGGACACTTGAGATGCTTTGCAAGTTGCCTGACCTCATCGGCACAGTGACGCGCCTCGAGCCCAACAATTAGCACCGGCTTTTTGGCAAGTTTGATTTGCTCAGCCAGATTTTGCAAGGCGACCTGATCAAGCACACTTGCTGAACTAGCGGGTGATGAAACGTGCGGCGCATTAATCAGTCTGCGCGCGACTTCGCCCGTCAGCTCGAGATGCACGGGGCCAAGCGGCGCCTGACAAGCAAGCGCAATGATCGCCTCGATCTCGGCGGCAGGGTTCTCAGACTCAAGGCGCGTGACCCCTTTGACAACGGGTTGCAACAACGCCTTTTGATCAAAGACCTGATGGGTGATGTAACTGAGTTGTTTATCTGTAAAACCATCGGTGATCACAATCACAGGCGCACGATCAAGCTTTGCATAGGTCACCCCATTGGCGGCATTCGCCACCCCTGGGCCCTTGGTCATCAGCGCCACCCCAGGCACACCCGTCGTTTCGGCTAAGGCGCCTGCCATCATCACGGCTGCATTTTCAGTTTTCGAGAGCGTAAAACCAATCCCAACCTCAGCGGCGGCCTCAATGAGATCTAACGACGAACCGCCACCGGGCAAACCGAACATCTGGCGCACCCCTGCACGCGCCAAGGCTTGGGCCAAAGCCTGCACAATCGTAATTTGTGATGTTGTATTCAAAATGATTACCGTTAACTTTAAAAAATAGGAAATCGCTTCAATGCACTGCCTGCACTGTTGGATCGCTGAGCCTTATCAGCATATTGTGATGCTGATCAATCACGACGCTGGCGTATTTGGGAACGACGACCGTTGATTCGCGCTCTTCGACAATCGCAGGGCCGTCAAACTGCATGCCGGCTTGTAAAACATAGCGGTCATAGACTGGCGTTTGCACAAAATCTTTACTAAAGACACAAAAAACTTCGCGTCTGTGTTTGATTGCAGCAGCTGCCGAGATCTCAGTTGCTTGAGTATGCGTGAGATTCGCCTTTAGTTGTTCAAGCAACTTAGGCGCAGGCCCTTGCACCACGACGCGCCAAGACACGACCTCTGCGGGTGTATCTGCTTCGATTCGACCATACAAATTTTGATAACAGCGATTAAATTCTTCAGACAAATGCTGCTTAAACGATTGTTTGAGTCGCCCCAACGAGACAGGCACCTCAACCTCGTAGCCTTGACCAACATAACGCATCGCAGCACTAACCTGAGTGGTACATAACGCAGCCGCTACGCCCGACTCGGCCAACATCGCCAGGCCTTTCTTTTTTAGACCTTCGATTAATTGCTCGACGACCTGCTCGTCTAACAACTGCACGGGCGACACCGAGGCTTGCACAAATTGAAACGACATTGGCGAGGCCAAAAAGCCAAAGGCCGAGGCCACGCCCGCGCCCATCGGTATCACCAAGCGCTCAATGCCAAGCTTAAGTGCCACATGGCACGCATGCACGGGCCCAGCACCACCAATTGGAATCATCGCATAGCTTGAGGCCTTTAAGCCTTTTTCAAGTGCATGAATACTCGCGGCCTGCGCCATGGTCTCGTTGACGGTCTCGTGAATCCCAAACGCCGCCTCAGTGACCGTGATCTCGAGGGAATGCGCGATTTGTTTTTGGATACATTCACGTGCTGCAACGAGGTCTAGGATCATTGAACCGCCCAAAAACGAGTTGGCGTCCAAATAACCCAACACAAGATCCGCATCCGTCACCGTCGCATCTTGTCCCCCTTGTCCATAACAGGCGGGCCCAGGCACTGCGCTTGAACTGTCGGGGCCGACTTGAATCAAGCCCAGGCTGTTGATACGTGAAATACTGCCTCCACCCGAGCCGATCTCAATCATGTCAATGGAGGGCACCTTTAAAGGGATACCACTGCCCTTTTTAAAACGCTGAAGGCGCGCAACTTCAAAATCAGTGGTGACTGCACTTTTGCCCTCGTCAATCAAACATGCCTTGGCGGTTGTTCCTCCCATGTCAAAACACAGAATCTGCGTTAAGTCTGCCATTTGCCCAATCAGCGAGGTTGCTTGCACGCCACCCGCCGGGCCCGATTGCACTAACCTGATCGGATACTCAAGCGCAGTATTGAAGTGCACCGTGCCACCATCTGATTGCATCAGATACAAATCTTGATCAATGCCAAGTTGCTTGATACCAGCCATTAAGGCAGAGATATATTTTTTAAATAACGGCTGAACATACGCGTTGCACACCGTGGTGGCGGTACGCTCATACTCACCAATTTCTGGCATGACCTCGCTCGAGATACAAACTGCCACGTCAGGCAAGAGTTTAGCGAGCGCTTGCTTAATCTGAATTTCGTGTTCGGGAGACTGAAACGAATGCAACAAACACACTGCGACCGCATCCACTTTTGCTTGTTTGATCGCCTGCGCAATTTGGGGCAACGCTGAAAGATCCAGCGGCGTGATCACCGAGCCGTCATGACCCACTCGCTCTTTGATTTCAAAGCACAGCGCCCGAGGGACTAATGGCTCAACAGGAGTCAAAAACAAATCGTAAATGTCGTAGCGCCATTCGCGCCCAATTTGCAAGACGTCGCGAAAGCCCTCTGTCGTAATCAGCGCAGTACGAACCCCCTTCCGCTCAATCAGTGCGTTAGCGACCAGGGTCGTACCATGGATAACGTTTTCAACGTCGCTTGCTTGCACGCCATTATTATCGAGAATCAACTGGATTCCCGTTAAGACGCCAATCGACGGATCTAGCGGCGTTGTTAAAACTTTTTCGTTTCGCAACTGCCCTTGCGCGTCGACCATCACCAAGTCTGTGAAGGTTCCACCGATATCCACGCCAATGCGAAACGGTGCCATCAGTGGTTTAAGCGACTGACTCATGCTGCACTCCCTTTCGCGACGGACACCAGAGTCTCGGGTTGAGTACCCTTCAGACCATACGCCGTCTGCGCGCTTTGCGCTGACACTACGCCATTTTGTAGATCTGTTGCTAAGCTTTTAGAGTCGCGCTCAAGAGGTGAAAACATACCACCCCCACCCGGCGTCTCGAAGGTCACAATCTGCCCTTGCTTGATGGTGGTGACTGATTTGCCTGGTATCCGTTCACCATCCAGCAAGTCGACGCCAAGCCTTCCATCCGCTCCACCTAAAAAACCGCGTGGCGGGTATTTGATTCTTTCGTGGCGAATCATGAAGGTCAGAGGCTCGGGCGACAAAGATTGAAACGACAAGCGCTGCCCTAATCCGCCTCGATACCTGCCCGCACCACCGCTGTCGGTAATCAGACTTTTTTCAGTGATCAACATCGGCGTTTGATTTTCAAATTGCTCGATAGGATTATTAGCAATATTGGTCGGAAAGCTTAAACACGCTGGGCCATCGCTTTGCGCGCGAGCGCCGTAGCCGCCACTCATAAAAAACATTTTCACAAACTTTCGGTTTGAACGATCGACGCCCTTGAAGTAGACGTTCCAGATCGGTGAACCGCTGTCGGCGATCACTCTATCTGGGATGATTTTAGATAAAGCACCAAAGATCACGAACGGCAGGTAGTGGCCAGACAAGTGCCGCCCCCAGACAGGTGCAGGTCGGGTTGGATTGACCAGCGAACCCTCGGGTGCCAACAAGGTCAAGGGCCTTAACCCCCCATCATTATTGGGCGAGCCGGGGTCAAAGGCGCATTTAATTGCGTACGCACTGTAGGCAAACGTGAAGTTGTACACCGAGTTAATTGGCTTATCAATTTGCGGATCAGTACCCGCGAAGTCAACCAAAATATCAGACCCCGTTTTTTTGATCGAGCAGCAAATCGTCAGTGGCTTGTCAAAGCCATCGGCAGTGACCTGATCGGTACATTCACCATTAGGGATCGCCTCTAACATTTTGCGCATGCTCAACTCAGAACGCGACAAGATCGAATCCGTGACACGCTTAAGGTCGTCAATGCCCTCTTGCTGCAACAGATTGAGCAGTTTTGTTTGCGCTAGGTCATAGGCTGCAAATTGGGCGCGAATATCGCCCAGAGTTTCAGTGGGTTCACGCAAATTCTCTTGCAAAAAAGAAATCACATCCGTGTTTTCTTCACCGCGTCGCACGATTTTTAAAATCGGAATACACAGACCCTCTTCATAGGAGTCCTTTGCGAACGGCGATGGTGCACCACCAATATCAACGGTATGAAAGGTTGAACCGACAAACGCCACGAGCTCGCGACCACGAAAAATAGGTCGCACCATCGTGATGTCATTTAGGTGCCCAGTGCCAAGCCATGGGTCGTTCGAGATTAAAACATCGCCGGGCTCAAGACTGTGTTGTGGATGCTTTTGAAGCATTGCCTGCAAGGTTCTCGGCATGGTCCCTAGAAAGGACGGAATCGATCTGGATGATTGCGCGAATACCCGACCGTCAGCATCCATCAACGAACATGCAAGATCCCAATTTTCACGAACCACCACAGAAAAAGATGTCCGTACGAAGGTTTGTGCGACCTCGTCCATCAAACCGGTTAAACGCCTCCAGACGATACCGAGTTGAAGCGCACTAATATCTTTACTCATTGTCTACCTTATATTTTTTAAATAGTAAAACTTAGCGAAGATTTAATCAATTTTCGCGCCAGAGCGCTTAATCACCTCAGCCCACTTTGCTGTTTCGCGTTTTGAAAGCTCAGAAAACTCTTCGGGCGTGCTGGGAGAAGTTTCTGCACCAAAGGATTTAAATTTTTCGATCAGTTCTGGATTTTTTAAGGCTTGCAGGACTTCAGCATTTAAACGCTTAACGATCTCTGGCGGCAAATTCGCCGGGCCGACTAAGCCGCCCCAAGCAACTACCTCATAACCAGCAAGGCCTTGCTCTGCCACCGTGGCAATCGTCGGAAATGTTGGAGAACGTTTGTCATCTGTAATGCCGATACCACGCATGCGCCCAGACTGTACGTGGGGCCCGGCCACAGGCGAATTACTTAACGCGACCTGCACTGAGCCGCCCATCAAATCCGTCAACATCGCCGGAGCTGATTTATAAGGCACATGCAACAGGTCGATCCCAGCGAGGCTGCGAAAGTACTCCATCCCCAGATGCGAGGTTGTACCGTTGCCGTCTGAACCAAAAACCACTTTACCCGGATTCTTTTTGGCGTACGCGATCAACTCTTGAACAGAGGTCACCGGCAAATCGTTATTCACGACCATTAAGTTCACCACGCGTAACGCGTTTGCAATCAGTGTCAGATCCTTGTCAACGCTGTACGGTACTTTGCTGTGCAAAGACATATTTGTCGCTAAAGAAACCACGTTACCGTAGGCCAGCGTGTAGCCATCGGGAGCAGACCGCAGCATTTCCATTGTCGCGATCATGTGCGACGCACCTGGTTTATTTTCAATCACAATCGGTACGCCCATTTGTTTAGACATCTGCGCGCCAAGGGTACGCATCAAGACGTCCGGTGCTCCGCCCGGGGCAGAGCCCACAACCAAGCGAATCGGTTTATCTGGATAGGCGGCAAAAGCATTCGCCGTATTGAGCAAAACCAAGCTGGCGATGTAGCACAACAGCGTCGACATTTTTTTCATGTGAGTCTCAGTATGAAGAACGTAGGGGCAACCTAGAATGTACAACTAAAGCTAGGGTAGAATTTTCGATTCAATTATCAACACGAGATATCCCATGGCGCAAACGCCAAAAAATGACCAAACATTAGACCTCGGCGACAGAGAGTCAATTTATCAGCCGACGCAGAAAGGGTTGATTTTTCCCGAACGCCCCACTGGCATGTCGATCGTACAAGAGCGACAACACCGCAAAGAGCGACTGGTTGCGGCCTGCCGTGCCTTCGCGTTGCAGGGGTTTGACTACGGCTTTGCGGGTCACTTAACCGTGCGCGATCCACAGCATCCTCATCTGTACTGGACCAACCCCATGGCGGTCCATTTTTCGCAGGTCAAAATCTCAAACCTGATTTTGGCTGATCATCAAGGCACTGTGGTTGAAGGTGACTACGCGATCAATCAGGCGGGCTTTGTGTTGCATGGTGCAGTGCACGAAATGCACCCCGATATCATCGCCATGTGCCACGCCCATACGGTCTATGGTACGGCCTTCGCCTCGCTCGGTAAAAAGCTCGATCCGATCAGTCAGGATGCAGCGGCTTTTTATGAAGACCATGTCGTGATCGGCGCTGAAGCGGGTCAGGTCGCCGTAGAGACCAAAGCGGGCTTGGGCGTCGCTGAGTCGTTCAAGGGGGTCAAAGCCGCGATTCATAAAAATCACGGGCTGTTGACGGCCAGCCGGCACAGCATCGAGGCGGCGGCCTTTTGGTTTATTGCACTTGAACGCTGCTGCCAGCAACAACTGCTGATTGAGGCGACAGGCCTCAAGCCCACGCTGGTACCGCACGACAAAGCGCTTTACAGCCGCGAGCACGTGGGCAGTGAGTATATTGGTTGGCTACACTTTCAAACCATCTGGACTCAGTTGCTGCAGACCCAACCCGACATGTTTGACTAACTGGACCCAGTTGCTGCAGACAAAACCCGACACGTTCGACTAACCGCCACGCGACTCTTTCAACACCCTCACAAGGGCATTAAATTCTTCTATCCTAGCAGTTGACGGCCTGGCAATTAACGCGATCTTTCGTTTAGGCGCTGGCGCAGTCAACGGCCTTGCAATCAAGTTGGTCTGTATCAGCAGACCAGACTTGACTGCCATCTCGGGCAACAGCGCAATCCCTAAACCAGACTCAACCATCTGCACAAGGGTGAGCAGACTAGTGGCTTCAATGCCATCGGTACTGGCGAGGTCGCTTTTTGTGCAGACGGTTAACGTGTGCTCGCGCAGGCAATTACCCTCTTCTAGTAACAACACACGATCTGCTAATTGGCTGGTTAACTGGATTTCTTTGTTTTTAAGCACTGGATCGTGCTGATTGCCAATCAACCATAACTCATCATCAAAAAGTTCTTTGATCAAAAAACCCTCTGTCTCGTAGGGCAAGGCGATTAAGGCAAAGTCCAATTGATGCCGATTGAGCTTATCGATCAAGTTCGCCGACAAATCCTCACGCAGCACAATTTTTAGGTGAGGAAAATCGTCTCTCATTTTGGATAGCAAGGCTGGCAATAAAAAAGGAGCGATTGTTGGGATCACGCCCAACTTAATCACGCCCATCATCGATCCAGCAGCCCCTTGAACAAAATCGACTAAATCGTCTGCCTGTGCGATTAAGCGCTGCGCACGCTCGACCACGCCGCGGCCGGTGGGCGTGAGTGACACCGAATGCTTATCACGCTCGACTAACTGTGTGCCTAGAGTGTCTTCTAGCTCTTTAAGCCCAGCGCTTAGGGTCGACTGCCCAACGAAGCACCGTTCGGCAGCCTTCGTAAAGCTTAAGGTTTCACTAAGCGCGATTAAATAACGTAACTGTTTAAGGGTAGGGATTGCGGCCATGTATTGCCCTCTCGGTTGCTCTCTTTGCTGTTCTTAGCTGTTTTCAACTGTTTTAAGCTGTTCTCTTTGTTATCTATTAAATAGATAATTATTATTATTTTAATTTATTTGATTGATTACACCAATAGGCTCAAACTTCGTCTGTCGTTCAATTTTTCACCCAAAAGGCCTTATATGTCGATCATCAACACCCCAGTTCAGCCGTTCAAAACCCAAGCCTTTCATAATGGCAAGTTCATCACTGTTTCGGACGAAAGCCTCAAAGGCAAGTGGTCAGTCATGATTTTTATGCCCGCAGCCTTTACCTTCAATTGCCCCACTGAGATTGAAGATGCTGCCGACAACTACGCCGAATTTCAAAAAATGGGCGCCGAGGTCTATATCGTGACCACCGATACACACTTCTCGCACAAAGTGTGGCACGAGACTTCACCAGCGGTTGGCAAAGCTAAGTTTCCGTTAGTTGGCGACCCAACCCATACGCTGACACGCGGTTTTGGCGTTCATATTGAAGAAGAAGGCTTGGCCTTGCGCGGCACCTTTGTCATCAATCCTGATGGCGTCATCAAGACCGCTGAAGTGCATTCAAACGAAATCGCGCGCGATATCTCTGAAACCTTGCGCAAGCTCAAAGCTGCTCAGTACACCGCCGCTCACCCAGGCGAAGTGTGCCCGGCCAAGTGGAAAGAAGGCGCGGCAACCTTGACGCCATCTTTGGACCTGGTCGGCAAGATCTAAGTTCAGACAAAGCAGCAACCAAGCAGACTCTCTTCGGAGAGTCTATTGGAGAGGACAAACCCCTGCCCAATAGGCTCACCAAATATTAAGGAACTCACCATGTTAGATAACAACCTCAAAGCCCAACTGAAAGTTTATTTCGAAAAGATTGTGAGCCCAATCGTTTTGACCGCCTCGTTAGATAACAACCCAGCCTCAGCTGAAATGCTCAAGCTATTAAATGAAGTTGCCGAGCAATCAGACAAGGTAACGGTCACGACCACCGGCAACGCCAAACACACCCCGAGCTTCACAGTTGGCAAAATCGGCGAAGACGCACGTATTCACTTTTCAGGCCTACCAATGGGTCATGAGATGACGTCTTTCGTGCTGGCCATTTTACAAGCGAGCGGCTACCCACCCAAGGTTGAGCAAGAGATCATTGAACGCATTCGTGAACTCGACGGCAAACTGCGCTTTCAGACTTTTATTTCATTGTCATGCCATAACTGCCCAGATGTTGTGCAAGCGCTCAATCTCATGGCAGCACTGAATCCAAACGTCGAGCACGAGATGATTGACGGCGCTCTGTTTCAAGGCTTGGTCGACCAACATCAAGTCATGGCCGTGCCCACAGTCCTCTTAAACAACGAAGCCTTTGGACAGGGGCGCATGAGTGTCGAAGAAATCATGACTAAGCTCGATACCAACAGCCCGCAAAAAGACGCGGCAAAACTCAACGCTAAAGATACGTTTGATGTGTTGGTGATTGGCGGTGGCCCAGCCGGTTCTGCGGCTGCGATTTACGCGGCACGTAAAGGCATTCGCACGGGGGTATTGGCCGAGCGCTTTGGCGGACAAGTGATGGACACCATGGGCATTGAGAACTTTATTTCTGTCAAAGAAACCGAAGGGCCTAAGTTAGTGCAAGCGCTTGAGCAACACGTCAAAACCTACGAAGTCGACATCATGAATTTACAACGTGCCACGGCCTTGCGTCAGGGTGCAAATGGTCTTGAAGTTGAATTGGCAAACGGAGCTGTTCTAACAAGCAAGGCGGTAATTGTGAGCACCGGTGCGCGCTGGAGAGAAATGAACGTACCCGGCGAGCAAGAGTATCGCAACAAAGGGGTGGCCTACTGCCCTCACTGCGATGGCCCCTTGTTTAAAGGCAAACGCGTTGCGGTCATTGGTGGCGGTAACTCGGGCGTGGAAGCCGCGATTGACTTAGCCGGTATTGTCAGCCACGTCACGCTGCTTGAATTTGATAGCAAGCTACGCGCGGATGCCGTCTTGCAAAACAAGCTTGCCAGCTTGCCTAACGTGACTGTCATCAAAAGCGCCTTGACCAAAGAGGTTTTGGGCGACGGCACAAAAGTCAACGGCCTGCGCTATCAAGATCGTGTCAGCAACGAGCTGCATATTGTTGAACTTGAAGGGATCTTTGTGCAAATCGGCTTACTCCCCAATACCGATTGGCTCAAAGGCACGGTCGAGCTTTCAAAGCATGGCGAAGTGATTGTTGACCACAAAGGCGAGACTTCAATGCCAGGTGTGTTTGCTGCAGGCGATTGCACCACGGTACCGTACAAACAAATTATCATCGCCATGGGCGAAGGTGCGAAAGCCTCCCTCTCTGCGTTTGATTACTTGATTCGCTCGCCTATTGCAGAACCTCTGAAAGCCTTGGCAGCTTGATCGCATCGACAGACTTAGGTTCGCTGCTAGAAGCCCAGCCTCTTACTTGGCGGCCGGGTCTTGTCCAAACAGCAACGGCACGAGCGCGATGCCCAAAACAAGACAGGCTAGTATCAATGTCCACTGGATACCATAGGTCGTGAGTGCTGCGCCCAACGCTGCGCTTGCCAGAAAGATCGCAATCGAACTTAAGCGCCGCACCCAATTGTGATTATTACCAGCTGCTGCGGTGCTATCCGCCACCAACGCGGTAAAGGTACCCGTTAACGCATTCGTAGCCATGTCTGGAAGACCATGTACTCGGATCAAGGTATTCAAAATCCCCATACCGAACGCAAGTAAAGCAAGCAGCACATAGCCAGCGACATTGGTTGCATCTGGCTGCATGGTGAATGCGAGTATCGTGCCAGCACAGAGTAACGTCCACTCAACTAAAAACCCAAAACGCTCTTGCTTCCATAGCGTTTTATTTTTTAGCATGCGAGACCCCGCGATGACCCCGACCACGTAAAAACTAATCACTAAAAAATAACGATCGATGTTACTCGTCAAGCCATGCACACCTATCGAAAAGCCAAGCATCAAAAGGTTACCCGTCATCATCTCTGCAAACACATGCCCCAGTCCGATAAAACAAGCCGCATCAACCAAGCCAGAAAGAGAAGTAATTAAATAGACACCCGTTGCCTTGTCAAGCAGCCCGACTCTTAGCGCGAAATTTTTTAAAAATTGCATGTCTTTGCTAATCAAACCGAATACCGGCCTTCTTAATCAGCTTATCCATACGTGCTGACTCTTCATCAATGAAGGCACTGAAGGCCGCCGGGCCTGAACCATCTACCAAGAGCCCAAGCGCATCTAACTGCTTTCGGATATCTGGATCTTTCGTGAAAGCATCTAGCTTGAGGGCAAGCGCTTGAGTGATCTGACTTGGTAAGCCTGCAGGGGCCACCAGACCCAGCCACGTGGCCATGTCAAAACCCGCGACGCCACTTTCGTTTAACGTTGGCGTATCAGACATCAGAGGTACCCTTTTTAAAGTGGTGACCCCAAAACTTTTTAACTGACCTGTTTTGGTGAATCGAGAGGCACTCAACACTGTATCGAACATGACTTGCACCCGCCCCGCAAGCAAATCTGTCACCGCAGGGCTGCTGCCTTTATAGGCGATGTGCGAAATCTCGAGGCCAGTCGCCAAGTTAAAGGCTTCGGCCGATAGATGTGAGGTCGAACCATTTCCAAACGACGCGTAATTGAGTTGTCGCGGCATGGTTTTAGCGTAAGCAATAAATTCTTGCACGGTCGCTGCGGGCACAGAGGGATGCGCCACGAGCACCAAGGGGACTTTGACCAGCAGCGTCAGGTGGGTGAAATCGCGCTCAGGACTATAGGGCAGGCGGTCGCCGAAACTACTACGCGCTGTCGTGAAGTCGCCCGCCGAGGCCAGATACAGGGCATAGCCATCCGCCGGCATGCGCGCAACCTGCGCCGCTGCGATGGTTCCGGCAGCGCCAGGGCGGTTTTCAACTACAAACTGCTGACCCATGTTTTGCGAAAGATAGTTCGCTACCAGTCGACCAAAAATATCACCCGCGCCACCTGGGGGATAACCTACAACCACACGTACCGACTTGGTTGGATAGGAGCTGCCCGGGTCGGCCGCAAGGGCTACAGAAGAACATGCAGCAGCAAGTAATAGCGCCAGAGTTTGTCTTTTTTTCATTATGATTATGCACTCCCTTTTGGGCGATTGTACGAGCTTAGTTGCTCTATGCGTGAAACGCCTTGAGATTGCGCACGTGACTCACAGCGCGATCACGGTACTTTGAGATACAACGATTAGCAGGCGCGAGGCAGGCCGTTACGCCTGATAAACCGCCATCGTTGCACGAATAAAGTCATTCAAATTGAAGTCACGCTCAGCCCGCGCACGCGCCTGCGCGCCCATCACACTCAGCCGAGCTGGGTTAGCCAGGATATTTAACAAAACATCCTTGATCGACTCAGGACTACGTACCGGAACAATCCAGCCCTCGTGGTCGTTACAAACGTTTTCAGTTAAGCCACCGGCCTGCGTGACAAGAACCGGCAAGCCCATCGCCATCTTCTCTCGGCAGGCAAACGACAAAGCCTCGTGGTACGACAATACAAAGCCCAAATCGCACGCCGATAACACAGCACGCACGTCGTCGACCAAGCCCAAAAAACTCAGATGGGTGCACACACCATGGGCGGCTGCCCGAGCAAGCAGGTATTCGTCAGGTTGATCTCCAATCACTGCAACGTGAAAATGTTTTCGTTGCTCAGGCTCAAGCAGCGACAGCGCGTGTACTAAATCCAGCCAACCTTTCGCCTCATGTGTTCCGCTAGCGCTTCCCAAAACAATCTTATCTTGAACCTCTGGTTCAAAAAACTGGGCGCGTAACCGCGTCTTCTCGACCTGACTGACTGGCGAGAAATATTGAGTGTCAATGCCGTGTCTGATCGTTGATATCGACCGTTTCTTATAGGGCGAGTTCAATAACATATCTTTGACATAGTCGCTCACAGCAATCACATGGTCAGTCGAAAAATGCGCCCGCAAATGATGTCCAACACTCGTGACCCCGCGATCATTATGTTTGGTATAAATCACGCGCGGCGAACATCCCAAGCCGACCAGCGCGAGCATCACCTGCTTGTGATCAGACGAGCCGTTGACGTGTATCACATCAAAATTTTCTTTCGAGATCAATTTACGTAACGCCGCACGCGCCGAAAACCATGAAGACGGTCGTGTCGTAAAAGACATATCAATTGTTTGAACACCAACAACTTCTGATGCACGCCCGAACAGGCGACTGGTCGCAGGGCAGGCCACAAAAAGATTATGTGTCGCTTTCATGCCAAGCAATAAGCTCACAATATAAGTCACATGCCCGCCGCCTATGCCAGGATGAAAGTTGGTGAACAATATCTTCATTGATGCATTTCTGCGGGCTGGTTTAATTCATTTATAAGCTATTGCGTCTTAAGGTACAGAGTCGTCTTTTATGCTGCGGCGCAACAATCGCTTCCGCAAGCAGGCAAACAACCGACCTCCTGCTGACCACAAGCTGACCACAGCTGACCACAAGCTGACAGAATCCTGACGGATTCTATCCTAACTGTCACTACTGAATTACCCTTAACCCAATCGGCTTGCGCGATGGCTGGAACCAGGCCTAGGAACGGGAGTGCGCGCGCTGAATCAGATTCAAAACAACACACAAGAACGTGTATGATCCAACCGTAAATTTTTACACTTAGGTACTCGTTTGGTTACGCGCCCGTCCTGCAGCGCCCAGCAACGTCTTGGCTCGTTTTTAGTCACGGTGTTGATTGCCTCCATGCCCATCACCCTGCTGACGGATTTTGCCCGCGCCAGCACGGTTTTTTATATTTTGGCAGCCATCAGCGCAATTATTTGTGTGTCACGAACCGGCGGCTATCAGGCCGTATTGAGCGACTGGAAAGACTATCGTGGCTTGGCTGCAGCTCTATTTGTATCGTTAGTCGTCATTACCATCGCTGCGACTCGGGGCACCATCAGAATCGACAACGAAATCGAGCGCGCGCTGCGCTTAAGTGTGGGCACTTTTCTGATATTAGGCGCCTGTTTGTCTCTCATCCCGCAGTGGTTGCGCCAAGCAACCTGGGGGTTGGTCATTGCGACCTGGGCAGCCACGGGGTATGCCCTTTGGTACGCGTTACCGACCTTTCGGCGGCCGCTTGAGGTGCCTCAACACAACGCAGTGTCGTACGGTAATTTGCTACTAATGATGGCAGCACTAGCCACGTTTTCGATTGGCTGGCGGTTGACGCGCTTTCGTAAGACCGAAATTGCCTTTAAAGTCTTGACGATGGCAGTTGGCCTGCTTGGCTTCATCACAACCCAGACGCGAGGCGGCTGGTTGGTCGTCCCATTTTTTATCCTGATTGGCTGGGTACTGGCAACAGGCAAAACCAGTGCGCGCAAATTATTACTTCCCGCCTTGATTGCAATTCTACTGTCAGGCGCAATTTCAGCCTCAAGCCCGATTCTTCGCCAGCGCATGTATCAGATGGTGACACAAACGGCCGAGTGTTTAACCAATCCGTTGGCGATTTCGTCAGAATGTGGCCGCCTACAACTTTGGCAAGCCTCTTGGCTGATGTTTAAAGCCAATCCTCTGTTTGGTAATGGCACCATACAAAATTTTGGTCCTAAGCTTGAAGATTACTGGCGTCAGGGAATTGTGTCGGATTTTGTTTACCGCCAAGGATTTGGTGAACCACACAATGACATGCTCTTCAGCATGGCCAGTCACGGCCTGCTCGGGCTCATGGCGTTATTGCTGATCTATGCCGCGCCAATCTGGATCTTTGCCCGACGTCTGCGGACGCAGGTGCCGCAACCTGCAAGGGTCGCGGCAGCAATGGGCTTAGCGCTATGTCTGGGATTTTTTATCTTTGGCTGGACAGAACTCATGATGCGCAGCATTCGCACCATCGGCTTTTATGCGATGACGATGGCTTGGTTGCTTGCCCTATCGGATGAGAAGTTTTTAGCTCGTCAAGAATCCACTTAAGCTCACCCTTAACTGTCACTTTAGTTTATTCACGAAATCATTCTTGTAAAGTGGCTCAAAACAATTACTAGGAGCAACCCGCATGAAGCCCGTCATACTCATTACCGGTGCGAGCCGTGGTATTGGTGCTGCCACCGCCCTACTTGCCGCAACAAAAGGCTATTCCGTCGCCGTTAACTATGCAAGCAACGCGAAAGCCGCTGAAAGCATTGTGGCTCAAATTCGTGCTCAGGGCGGCACCGCAATCGCCGTGCAGGCGGATGTCGCCGACGAAGCTCAGGTGCAGACAATGTTTAAAAAAGTGGATGCCGAATTAGGCCCTCTGAGCGCCTTAGTCAACAATGCTGGCATCGTGGACGTCACAGCACGGGTCGACGAGATCAGTGTCGCACGCTGGCAACGCATGTTCAATATCACCGTCTTAGGGACCTTTCTTTGCAGCCGTGAGGCCGTCAAGCGCATGAGCACACGCCACGGCGGAAAAGGCGGTGCCATCGTCAACGTATCTAGCGCCGCAGCGCGGATCGGCGCCTCAGGGCAATATGTGGATTACGCATCAGCTAAAGGCGCCGTCGACACGTTTACGGTCGGCTTGGGCAAAGAGGTCGCCAATGAAGGGATTCGGGTGAACTCTGTCAGACCGGGCCTCATTGATACAGAAATTCATGCCTCGGGCGGAATCCCTAACCGCGTGCGTGAACTTGAACACCTTGTGCCGATGAAACGAGGCGGCACAGCACTTGAAGTCGCGCAGGGCATTATCTGGCTTGTTTCAGACGAAGCAAGCTATGTCACCACAACAATACTAGACGTTGCTGGCGGGCGCTAGCAACGTCTCATTTATTCTGTTCACTTACCTCTAACATATCGGAATCCTATGTCTGTTTCTATCTACACCTCAACCGTTCCTGTTTTAAAGCAGATGCTCTTGACACTCAGCGACGTGCTCAAAAAAGGCGAGCAGTATGCCGAACAGCGAAAATTCGATTCGGCAACATTATTGCAATCGCGCTTGTTTCCCGACATGCTTGCGCTTGTTCGCCAAGTGCAAATTGCCTGTGATTTTGCAAAAAGCGTGCCTTCGCGTATCGCAGGCGTTGAAGTGGCGGCCTACGAGGATACTGAGCAGAGCTTTGCCGAACTCCAGCAACGTATTGCAAAAACCCTAGGGCTGATCGACGGCTTTACCGCCGCTCAATTAGAGGGCAGCGCCGTCAAAGAGATTGTGTTACGCCCCGGCACCCCGAAAGAGAAAAAACTATCGGTCGAAGATTACGCTCTGAAATACGGCATGCCGCAATTTTTCTTTCATGTCACAACTGCATACAACTTGCTACGACACAATGGCGTCGAAATCGGCAAGAAAGATTTTATGGGTTCATACTAATCAAGGAAGATTCACATGACAACCGCAACACCAGCAGTCAGGGGCCGTTATTTTGAAGACTTTGAAGTGGGTGCAGAGTTCGTGACGCCAGCGCGCACGATCACCAGCACAGACATCGTTAATTTTGCTTGTTTGTCAGGCGATTTTAATGAGGTGCACACCAACTTTGAATACTGCAAAACGACACAATTTGGCGAACCCATTGCGCATGGCCCATTGATTTATGGTGTTGCCGGTGGCTTGCAATATGCCAGCGGTATTAATGACGGCACACTACTGGCATTGCTACAGATTGATAAATGGCGCTTGCTTGCACCAGTTAAACACGGCGATACCATTCGAATGAAATCAACGGTCATTGAAAAAAAAGAATCAAGCAAACCCGACCGAGGGACTATTACATTTAAGCGCAACATTGTGAATCAGCATGACACAACCGTACAAGAAATGATCGCGACAATCTTGTATCGGCGTCGGCCTCGGTAAATCTTCGCCACATCAAACGCAGCGTGATACACAAGCGACGGGAAAGATCCCACCCATGTGCAGCCACTACAAGCCCGTTACCCAACTCAACCAATTACGCCAAGCGTTTGAGCTAGGCCCGCTCGAACATATCGGCAAACCTGATATGTGGCCGGGTTACGAAGGGCTCTTCATCCGCTCTCATCCGCATGCTGAGGTCGGCGACGAAGCTGTCCCCGCGCGCGAGGCACTGACCGGCCACTGGGGCTTGATTCCTCATTGGTCTAAAGATGGCAAGGTTAAAGGCACGTTTAATGCACGCAGTGAAACCATTGCTGAAAAGCCCACGTTTCGTGATGCCTGGAAAAAGGGTCAACGCTGCATTATTCCGGCGCTGTCTGTGTTTGAGCCTGATTGGCGCACCGGCAAGGCCGTGGCGGCTGAGGTATCACGGGCCGATGGCGCGCCAATGGGTATTGCAGGAATATGGTCAGCGTGGCGCTCGTCTGCTGGCTGGGTAGAAAGCTACACCATGCTCACAGTCAACGCAGATGACCACGCTGCATTTAAGCTATTACACAAACCGCAAGACGAAAAGCGTATGGTGGTGATCTTGAATCCTGACAGCTATGAGACGTGGCTGAAAGGTTCAATGTCAGACATAACGCCGCTCATTAGGCAATGCCCTGCCGAGGTTCTTCAGTTTCAAAACCAAATAGCGAAGCAGACGCCATAGTCTTATCGAGAGTCGACCCACTATTGAGAGTAGCGTCGATGAAAAAATAAAACACGAAAAGATCAGTATCAATCTGTTTACGACTGCAACCGAGGTTTTGAAGTCGGACGACATGGCAGCAACTGGCCCCAAGTTCCAGATTAGGATTAGAGTGATAATCAACCCAGCTCCTGCTGAGCAGTATTTCAAAGCCCTCGATGAGCGGTGCTCCCATAGCACTATCGCGACCGAAAGCGGATAAGCAAAAATAGAATAAATGACTACTTCGCCTAAATAAAAGGGCCGTGCACCAGCAAGAGACCCGTCAAAGTCAAACGCCGCGCACACGGCCATAGAAAGAAACGTCGTTACCGCCGCCAATAAGAGTTTTTTACTCATTTTGAATTGTGAGACCCCGTGACCTTGGTTTGCCTAGCAGTCGCTTCAAATCTTCTGAGGCAGCTTCATAGACGCGTTGATTGTTCTGAATATCCTTTTCGTATTCTGCACCACCAACAATACAACCACGAGTCATGACTTTGATGTTGTAAGGGAATAATTCTTTCTGCAAATCATCAAAGTCGCCAAGAAACATCAGGCCGTACACATACCACCGAGGTGAACTCGTATCCTCAAAAAACGTTTTAAGCGGGGTAGTAAATGCGCTAAGCGCGATCGCCATCACCAAGGCACCGATCAGTAGCACTGCAAAAAAACGTTTATTAAGCCAAGCAGTCACGGCCTTTATTGCAAACGCTTTAGGCATCGCGTGTATGAAGCGCCAAAGCTTATACACTTTTGAGTCTTTCAATGACTTTAACTCGGCATTATTTTTAAAAAACAGAGCCGGCAGCGGCTCGCCTCGCTCAGTGATTATTTGTTCAATTGCCTGTCGGGCAAAGGGATTCAAATCAGGGTTGTTGTCTCGCCTCGCAAGCAGACACGCTGACTCGGTATTGCTAAAGCGGTCTTTAAAGTAGGCAAGGTTCATATTTTGTTTCGCACACACTTACCTCGTTTCTTTCAAGGCGGAGCTCACACTTAGCCACTGATCCAATACTGTGGTCACATACTCTTTAGGCAGCATATGCCCCGCCCTTGGTACGACGGTGACTGACATATTAAGCAGTTTGCCAAACTCGCTGACATGCTCTGGGTTGCTTTGCCAATCTTGTTCGCCAACATGAATCTCACACGACTGTGGCGTTGGATACTTTTTTGCTTGCACAAGCTCTTTTAGCTTTCTTGAACGAGGTGGCACGAAATGCGTACCGGTTTCGTAATTTGAAAACTCTCCGACGATTGGCGATAACAGCAGTACCTTACCGATATAGGCAGGCATTATGGTTTGTGCATGCAGAAACAGATAGGCGCCAAACGAGTTCGCTAAGATCTTAGCCTCTTGATGCCAAAAATTTGCTTGAATATCTTGCGCGACGAGTTCAATTTGCTCTTGAAAACTCAGGCTCGCAAAGTCACCTACGGTCTCTCGGCCAAAGACCAGAAGATTACGTTCGACGAGGGCGGTGCCCAGCCCAGCATCCAGTCGCCCGCCTCGGCCTGGTAAGTAATAAATTGGTGAACTGCTATTCATGCATCATCTCTGTTTCACTCGGCGCGCCGCTCAGGCTCGACTCTATTTGTACTTGCTCTTGGAGGATAAGAAAATGCTAGGTTTGCCAAAAGACTATGCACTTGTTCGTAAGACTGAACAAGATTCAGCATGGGCCTTAAGCCGAATACCTGCTAATAAAGTTTCAAAATTTTTTGCACGGTCTCTTTGACTTTCTTCTTCAGTGCCGCCGGCGCAAGCACTTCAACGTCAGGGCCTTGGCGCAAGATGTCTTGAATCAACTCCCAGTCTTCGCCATAGGGAACTTCTAAGGTGTAGCTACCATCTGCGTGTACTTCGCCAACTTGCTCGGGATGCCAGACTTCGCGTGCCACCCACTGCGCTCTGAAGGGGGTGAACTTTAATTTGGCGACTTGACGATTTTTACCTGAAAAAATGCCGTAGCTGGTTTCGAACATCTCGCGCAGTTCTGCCTCTGGCACATTCTTGGCCGCTTTATCGAAGAGTTGGACTCCGCTCAACGCATCTAAGGCAAAGCTACGTAAGCCTTCGCGTAAGTGGCAATAGGCATCCATGTACCAATTGTCGCGATAATAGACCAAGCGCTGGGGTGACACTTGCCGCTCAGTCGTCTGCCCCGTTTGCCGCGCAAAGTGTTTGATATCGAGTCGTTTGCGTTGCACTAACGCGTGGGCAATCATTTGAAAATAGTCGCCTGAAACTTGCCTTTGTGCCATTGGTAAGATGCGAATCCGATTCATGGCCTCTTTTGAACTGCCGATGCCTTCGTCTAACAAGCCCTCAAGGCGGGCCTTAAACGGTGCCACATGCGGCAGCAACAAGCCACCGGGCTCGAGCTTTGAGATCAACTCGATCATCGTCAGTAGCGAGTGGATTTCTTGTTGATTGAACCAGACACCTGGTAGCTCAAAGGTTTTACCGTCTGTCGGCTGACGCGTCATGGCATAGCCGCGTAGGGTGGCATCCCAGGCAAAAGGGATATTGAGCCGATCGCGCATGTAGGCCAAATCTCGATTTAAGGTTGCGCGAGATACCTCAAGCGCCTCTTGCATCTGTTTCATTGTGACCGAAGGTTTGCCCATCAGTAGGCTTTGTATCTTATAGAAGCGCTCGGTACGATCCATTGTTTTTATCCGCCAATCGTGCGACTCGGTGCAATTGTTGAACCAATAATAGTTAACTTTTTGACAATTATGTTGCACTATCTGCTGGCTCACTAGGTGATACTAGAAATATTCCTTTAACCTATTTTTATATACGCTGTCTAAGGGCTAATGAACCCCTGCCCTAACCAAAGCTAAGGGCAATAAGCTGTGAGAAGCAGTCTTGAGCGTGAGTCGTGCCTGACGCTTAGCGCGACGCTTTTCGAGCGCCAAGACAAAGTCTCGACGCCACCGTTGTGATTCAACACTACGGGTCGTGGTTTTTTTAGCGAAGGCAAGGTAAAACAGCTGCAGGCTAGGATTGACCAACCCTGCCTGCTGACAACAGCTCGTACCTTGCGGGTCGTGCGCCACAGGTGAAACACGCTGTGCACCAAACGTCAAAACGCTTGCGCCCACAAGCACAACAAGCCAAAGAAAAGATTTTTTTAGAATTTGGTTCACCTTTGAATAAGCCTTTGACGTTTTTTATGCGTTCAGCGTCACGGGTTGTAACTCGTGCCATGTAGTCCTAATATCTGATGTGAGGTTAGTATCGCCGGGCAGGTGCCTCACAGGATGAGACACTCACGAATAGTTGTCGCAGGCCACGGTGACAGCACTTTGACAAAGCGGCTATTCTTAAACAGACCTTCATCACTGTGAATCTTCATGGCCACCCTCGTACCTGACCTGTCAAACGCGAAACATAGCCGCGGTAAAGAGCGCGAATTAGATGTTCTCTATCGCCTTGAATTGTCGTTGCCTAAAGGCTATGAAATCTTTCATAATATTTCTTGGCATTCGCTGCATGAAGATAAAGACAAACACGGTGAGATTGACTTTGTCGTACTCTCACCCCTAGGTAATGTCTTGCTCGTTGAGGTCAAAGCGGGTGAGGTCACGATCGCCAATGGTCAAATGACCAAGCAGTACGAGGACGGACATAAGGATGTGGGCCGGCAGACATCAGTGCAGTTTGCGGCTGTCGTCGATCGACTGAACAAAGCAGGTTTGCGAACACACGTCACAAATTGTCTGGTACTGCCCGACTACGTCATCGGCGACCAACACGTGATCAAGATACCGCCAGAGCGCATTATTGATGCAACGCGCTTTGATCAACTCGGCACACTTGTCAGAGAAATGCTAGCTGATGAACAAGCAGTTTCTGAGGTTGAGCGCTTACGCAAATTCTTTTGCAACGAATTTAATGTCACCCTAGACATGCGCGTTTTAGGAGAACAAGTTCGCACGGCTACCGTACGTCTGGCCGATGGTCTTGCGACCTGGGTGCCACGTATTACCGCGCCCTCGGGCGTGATCAAAATACAAGCCACCGCTGGTTCGGGTAAAACCCAGCTTGCCTTGAAATTACTAGAAGACGCGTCAGAACAATCCCTGAAAAGTTTATACGTTTGTTTCAATCGCAGCCTAGCCGATCACATTGGACACATCGCACCTGCCAAGACTAAGGTCGCGAATTTTCATGAACTCTGTGTTGAGTATTATCGGCAGACGGTGGGCGAACCCGACTTCACAGAGCAAGGTATTTATGATCGTATGGCCAACCACTATTGCGCTGCGATTGAGGCTAACGCTAGTTTGCAAAATCGTTATCAACTCATCGTGCTAGATGAGGGCCAAGACTTTGAGCCCGCTTGGGTGGCTGCACTAATGCCCCAGTTGACTGGCGAAGGTAAAGTCTATTTGCTTGGCGATGACGCTCAAAGGATCTATGACCGCGGCGAGTTTGACTTGCCTGAGGCTGTGACCATCACCTGCCAAGATAACTTTCGAACACCGGGTGAAATCTGCCAAGTCATTAACGCGCTCGGGTTGACCGAGCAAGCCGTCATCTCTCGCTCTTTCTACCGCGGCGAGTTACCTAATTTTTACACCTACGGCAATGACAAAGAGTTATTGGATAAGACCGAAATGGCGATCAAGCACCTACTACAGCTAGGCATTGCCCTCAAGGATATTGCGATCCTTAGTTGGCGTGGCTTAGCCGGCTCGCTCTTGATTAAGACACCGCAACTGGGTGAATTCACTTTACGACGCCCGACTGGCAAGTATTCTGCCGCCGGCGATGCGCTATGGACTGAGGGCGCGCTACTCACCGATTCTGTCTATCGCTTTAAAGGCCAAAGTGCAGCAGGTATCGTGTTGACAGAAGTTGACTTTGAAACCTTCGACGACAAAGCTCGGCGCCAACTGTTTGTGGGCCTGACGCGCGCGCAACTGGCTGTTGAAGTTGTATTGACTGAACAAGCTGCTGGCTGTTTGAACCGCGTCGTTTAATCCTCATCCTGTGTGCCAAGACTTTGACATCAGAAGCATATTTGGATTGTTATTTCGCCTAAAGATCTTTTTTTGGCGTTTTAAAGCAAGACCACTCGTTCGGACCTCCCACTTTTAAACGAAAAACCCCTCACCTGCCTCACGTCTTGAGACACCCACCCTTCTATTGTCGAGCTGAATCAGCTTATTTTTATTAATACAGTTAATTTGTACAGTAATAGTGTTATTATTAACGCATGAACACTGTCAATCACACCCAAACGTTCTCGCTTGACGAGCTCTGTGCCCTTACCGACCTCACCAAACGCACGGTTCGCTACTACGTCCAAATTGGGCTAGTGAACCGGCCTGAAGGTGAAACGCGGGCAGCAAAGTACTCGCCACAGCATCTTGAACAACTTTTGCTTGTCAAAAAATGGACAGCAGCCGGGGTGTCGCTTGACCGTATTCGTGAACTGCTTCAAGGCGGCTCAGCGCCAGTCCCTGAGCGAGGGCGCGTGCCCGGGTCAATCGAGGTCTGCAGCCATTTGCATGTGGCCGACGGCGTTGAGCTTGTGATTGAACCGACCCGCGCAGGGCTTACCCCCGAGCAGTTGCGTCACTTTGTTCGAGCCGTAATGAGCGCCTACGAACAAATCCACCAAGACAGCACAACAAAGGCAAACCAATGAGCGAAATTCTCGAACTCTTCGACTTAAACGGCCCACAGGCCACTCTGCGTAACAGCCAAGGCGATCCACTGATCCTAAAAGACGTTGCCATCACCGGCGAATTACGTGGCGCAATGTTTGAAGCGCACGTGCGCCAAACCTTTAGCAACCCCACTAAAACCCACGCTGAAGTCGTGTACAGCTTTCCACTGCCCTGGGGCGCAACATTGTTAGGTGTTGACGTTCAGCTAGGCAAAGTCAAACTAAACGGCACCGTGGTTGCTAAAGCTCAGGCTGCTGAACAATACGAAGAAAGCCTTTCAAAGGGCGACGCCGCCATCATGCTCGAGCGTGGCAACGATGGTCACTACGTTTTGCATCTTGGTAACTTAGCGCCTGGTGAAGAATGCTTTATCGATATGCACTACGGTCAATTGTTGCAGTTTGAACAAGGCGGCTTGCGCCTCGCCATCCCAACAGTCATTGCTCCACGTTATGGCGATGCCATTCATGAAGGTGGCCTTGCGCCCTACCAGGTCCCAGAAACAGACCTTTTAGCCGATTATGGTTTTAGTTTGACGCTCAAGCTGCATGGCGATTTGGTCAACGCACGCATTGCCTCGCCAAGTCATCCTATCAGTGTCGCCCGAAGTCAATCGCTCGGCTCGCGAGAAGGACCCAAACTTCTCGGTGTCGACGACCCTCAAAACGACACCAACAACGAGAAGAGCGACGAGCCTCAAGCCAACGCCACTGACATCATAACGATAGCGTTAAGTCAGCAAAGCTACCTGGATCGCGACTTCATCCTTGTACTCGATCAATTAGCACAGTGCTCGGTGGCTACCGTGGCTCCCGACTACGTCGATGAAAAAACCTTTGTTGCTACCGCCAGCTTTAGCCCAAGCATCCCCAACGCGAAAGAACAAAAAACTGCCGTCAAGATTTTAGTTGACTGTTCAGGTTCGATGTCGGGCGGCAGCATCCAAGCAGCGCGACGTGCCTTAATGGCCATTGTTAAAAAATTCAACACAGGCGACAAGTTCTCGCTCTCTAAGTTTGGCTCCTCGGTTGAGCATCGCTCAAAGTCGCTTTGGACAACCTCCGAGCAATCACGCTTAGGTGCAGAAAAATGGATCGGCGAGCTCGAGGCTGACATGGGTGGTACTGACATGCTAGACGCCATCGCAAGCACCTTTGCGCTAGCACACGGTAGCCCGTGCGACGTCTTGCTGATTACCGACGGGCAGATCCACGGCATTGACGCCATGATCAAAAAAGCCAAAGATTCAAAACACCGAGTGTTTTCAGTCGGGATTGGCAGCAGCCCAAGCGAAAACCTTTTGCGCCGCCTTGCCGTTGAAACCAACGGGGCCTGCGATTTTGTTGCTGCGGGCGAGGCCGTTGAACCGGCAATCGTACGTATGTTTAATCGCTTGCGTTCACCTGCAGTCACCAAGGTATCGGTTCAGTGGCCCGAAGGCTTTACGCCTAAGCTTTTGACCAAAGTCGATAGCACTGCCTTTGAGGGTGACACACTGCACGCGTCGGCTTGGTTTCATACAAAACCAACTGGTCGGATCACGCTATTGGGTCAATTAGTCGGTCAAAATACGGTGCAAGAACTTGGAACTGTTGAAATCAACGAAACACCCGCAACGTCGACGGCCTTGTCGCGCCTAGCAACCGCTGGGCACATGCAACAGTTTGCGGATACAACGCAGGCGACTAAGCTTGCGCTTGATTACCAACTCGTCACCGAGCACACCAACTTTTTAATGCTGCATGAGCGTAGCGCCGAAGACAAAGCACCTAACATGCCTGAGCTGCATAAGGTCAAGCAGATGCTGCCTGCGGGCTGGGGCGGTGCTGGTATGGATCCAGTGCACTTCATGAGAACCTCGGCGAGCTTTTCGTGCGACGGTTCTACGTCGTATGAAATCTCATCGCCCACCGTCATGCGCAGTAGAGGTGCCAACTCACCACAATCTCGACTGCTTGAAATATCCGGGATGGATCATTACGACATCCCAGCATTCTTAAGACGGCAGATTGACCCAGTGCCCACAATCGGTATGGTCGGCGACCGGATCACCATCAAAGCAGATCGCATCTGGTTGAAGTTGAATGACGCTCAAGAAACAATATTTGCGTTACTCACACCGAACCCTAAGGCCATTGGCGCACGGATCTGGTTTGTCAATCAAAAGCACGAGGTGTTTGACTATATGGACTTCGCCAGCTTAGAAGACGCCGTCAACGCCTTGCAGGTCAACGGCTTCAGCGATTACGTGAAAAAGAAATTTTCGCTGTTAAATCGCGTTCGAACCCGCTACACCTGGAAGTGTGAAGACCACACACGGATCTTTACAAACTCACCTGCGTGGGTAAAACCATAGCTATAAAAATTTAGCCTTTATTTACGAAATTCAGTTGTAATATCTTCAGGCTACCCTTGGGTCAAATCTGGCCCTAGGCCTAGTCAAAGCGTAAGACAACTGAACGCAGGGGCACGATGGGCTATAAAGTTTCACTCGGTCTGCACACATATCAATTCTCAGACCTCAAAACGGTGATGGCCAAGGCGAGCCCGCTTCGCTCAGGCGATTGTCTGTCTGGCGTGGCGGCCCTGTCTAATGAAGAACGGGTCGCTGCTGCCCTCGTGCTGGCTGATCTACCGTTAAAACGGTTTCTTGAAGAACAACTCATTGCCTACGAAGACGACGAAGTCACGCGGGTGATTCTGGATGACCATCAAGCCGAAGCGTTTGCACCACTCTCAAGCTTTACCGTGGGTGATTTTCGTAACTGGCTGTTGTCTGATGCCGTCGGTGCCAATGAGCTCAACGCGGTCGCACCAGGGTTAACGCCCGAAATGGTTGCCGCCGTTTCAAAAATCATGCGCAATCAAGATCTGATTTTGGTTGCCGCAAAATGCCAGGTTGTCACGCGCTTCAGAAACACACTGGGCCTCGCCGGTAGACTATCCGTTAGGCTTCAGCCTAACCACCCTACCGACGACGCCCGTGGCGTTGGTGCTGCCATCATTGATGGCTTGCTGTATGGCGCGGGTGATGCGGTCATCGGCGTGAACCCGGCCTCAGATAACTTTCGTGAAATCGGCCAGATCTTGTCGTTGTTAGACAAGGTACGTGAAAAGTTTGACATCCCCACTCAGACTTGTGTGCTCACGCACGTCACAACGACCTTGCGAGCAATCGATGCTGGCTTACCAGTTGATCTGGTGTTTCAATCTATCGGCGGCACCGAAGGCGTTAATCGCAGCTTTGGCGTGACGGCCGCATTATTACAAGAGGCGCATGAAGCCGCGCTCTCGTTACAACGCGGTACCGTCGGCAACAATGTGATGTATTTCGAAACAGGCCAAGGTAGCGCGCTTTCGGCCAACGCCTCGCATGGTGTCGATCAACAAACGATCGAAGCCAGGGCTTACGGCTTGGCACGTCGCTTTAAACCACTTCTGTTAAACAGCGTTGTCGGCTTTATTGGCCCCGAATATCTGTTTGATGGCAAACAAATCATTCGCGCTGGGCTTGAAGATCACTTTTGCGGCAAGCTACTCGGCTTACCAATGGGTTGTGATATTTGCTACACCAACCACGCCGAGGCCGATCAAGATGATATGGATACCCTGTTGACTCTACTGGGTGTGGCTGGCATCAACTACATCATGGGGGTACCCGGCTCAGACGACATCATGTTGGGCTATCAAAGCACTTCGTTTCACGACGCTTTGTATATCCGACGCGTACTCGGCAAAAAACCAGCACCAGAATTTGAAGCTTGGCTTGAAAAAATGCAGTTGGTCGATGACAAGGGGTGGGTCATCAGCCCCGTTGATTCGCAAGCTTTACTGACCTTTTAAGGAGACGGCCGTGTCTAAGCACTCTGTGGTGTCGCCCGAGAGAGCCTCAGTGGTGTCTTCCGACAACGCATTAATCTCTGAAGCTACTCCTGCCTGGTTAAAGTTAAAAGAGCTGACCAGTGCACGGATCGCACTGGGCCGCACAGGTGTCAGCTTACCCACCAAAGATATCCTCGAGTTTCGCTTGGCACACGCACGTGCCCGTGATGCTGTTCACACGGCGCTTGAAGTCGAGCCGTTGTTCAAGACACTTGTCAGCAAAGGGTTTGCGCCCGTCACCGTTGCAAGTCAAGCCGTCGATCGACACACGTTTTTACTGCGCCCCGATCTTGGTCGTCGACTCTCAGTGACTAGTGCACAAACCTTAACGCGCCTAAGCCACGATACAACGCAACCTTTACCCAGCCTGGCCTTTGTGATTGCTGATGGGCTTTCAGCGCAAGCGATTCAAAGCCATGCTTTGGCATTACTTGAGGCCTTGCGCTTAGAACTACCACAGGTGCAAGAGGCGGCGGTCGTACTTGCGACCCAAGCTCGCGTAGCACTTGGGGATGAAATTAGTGAAATTTTAGGTGCCGAGATAGTGGTTGTGTTAATCGGCGAACGCCCTGGCCTTTCAGCCCCTGACAGCATGAGCGCGTACCTCACGCGGCATCCAAAAGTTGGCCGAACCGATGTTGAACGCAATTGCATCTCAAACATACGGCTTGAAGGTTTGAGTTATGCCGAGGCCGCGCAGAAGCTCGCTTGGCTGATTAGGCAAGCAAAGGCGTTAGGTAAAAGCGGGGTTGAGTTGAAAGAAGAGTCTGAATAGTGAGAAAACATTTGGTGACAAATTTTTTCTTGACCTAACTCGCGTACCGAGCCCGATCCACCAACAGCATATGTGGCACTGTCAACGCGGCAAGCGTCACGAAGACAAATTGCAACAGCCTTGAGTCATAAGACGACGCTGGTAGATACAGCCAAGCAAGCGCGACCAAGGCGCTGACGCCTAACATCGGTAAGAGACATATCCATAACAGACGACCGACCGACAAATTGACATACTGTTGCGTTCGCAGCAAATGTCTCAAACTATGCATCCCACAGAAGTAAACCGTGAAGGCGATTAAAGGTTGAGCCACTACTGCTAGCAAAGTCACTGACAAAATTTCGAAGCCAACACGCCAATTTTTTATCGCTTCAAAACATATCAAAATAGCCAAAGCCACAGCCCAAGGCCAGGCCAACGCGCGCAATGCTACGACAATCGTCTGAGCACTTTCAGCGCCAACAATTAAGGTGAATAATTCAAGCATTTCAGAAAAATGAAAGAGTGTGGGCAACACAATGACAGCACCGCCATACAGCAGTGTGGTGATTTTTGCAGTGGGCGGCGCTAAGTCTCTTGAGAAATGTAAAACCGAAATGATTAAAAAGCCGCTCATAAAGACGAGCGGTGCCTGCCACCAAAGCAAAGCGACACAACCAGCCAGGCCCAAATAGATCACCACAAACTGTAACCACGCTCGCCACCCTTTGACCGCTAGCAGCTTTTGAGCAAAGCATGGGTCAAGAGCACCATGTGGTACACCAAGAAAAAAGATTAACGTCGCGACCACGAGTAACGAGGCTAGCGGGTCGACCGATGGTACGAGCGCAGAGCCAAGCGCGATGAGTGTTGCCACAACACAAAAAATGAAACCTTGTTGTTGAATACGGTTCATCGCGTCGTTGCCACTTGATAAGCGCTTTTCATGAACAGCCACGGTGGTAATGACAAAATCACTGCCAGGTAATCAGACACTCGCCCCTGATCCGACAAAAAGCGAATCAATTTTTCGTTGCTCACCTTTGAAAATAGTCGCATAAAGAGCTCAGGGCCCAATTCGGGATGATGACGAAGCACATTCAAAAAAATCGCATCCATCTGTCTGATGACGAAAGAGTCTGGTTGATGACCGACAGGTAAACCATTTTTTTTAAGAGACTGCTTGCAGGCAAGAGCCCAGCGCTGAATTCTTTGAAAGGCGTAACCCGTCGCGGGTCGGGCGGCACCAGCGGTCAAGCCAACCCGAACATAGCTTGAGTGCCGCTCAGTAGGCTTAACCGTGCCCTTAGGCTTGCCCACACCCATCGGGATCAACCCATATTCGTTACGCAGGCGTTGATAAGGCCTACCGCCCGCAAACTTTTCGACCTGAGCGTCAAGATAGCTGACGAGCTCAGCTTGGTCATAAATCTTGGAAGAGAACACGGTAAATTCGATAAGTGCTCTTGTTGTTGAAAGAGGCAGCACATAATTAAAACCAACAAACGCATCAGTCGCTGGATAAAAATCCATCAATTGCGCTAAAGTCGGATCAAAGCGTGGCTTTTGAAACTCAAGCTCGCAACCCAAAAAAGATTGCCAAAGGGTGGTATCAGACAGCTGCTGCGTGGGCAGTGGGCGAGTATCAACGATGGCGTTGGCTGAAAAAGAACCACCAGTGGTGTGAAGATGCCACCTGCCCTGGGTAAGACTCGGCTCTGCGGTTAGTGAAATACCCGTTTTTAAATCCAGCGCAGTGTGACTGGCAATCGCTTCAAGCGCCTTCGTATAAAAATCTGCTGCAGTCAACAATCGGTAAGGCGTTGTAGAGCAATCGACCAGCGCGCGACTGACGGCGTTGTTGACACTAAAGCGCTGCCAACTGTGCCTAGCAAGTGTTGCAAATGGCGTTTGCTCATCGCCCCAAAAACACCAGGTTCGATCGTTTTCGTAAGCAGTACGCGACTCAAGCAATAGTGTTCTGGGTGCTTGTGCGTGCAACGAAGCGAGTTGCATTCCCAAACTGAGTCCGGCGCAGCCGGCTCCGATAATGATCAGATCAAAGTCAGTTTGCATGACCCTGTACTGACAAGAGCGTCTTTCTATCTCTTGGGGCTAAAGGCGCATGCAGTTTGGCGTCATGCCGGCTTGGGTAGCGCCAAAATTTCAGGGTCAACGGCGCGCTGAGAAGGACTTCGAGCGTAATCATAAATTTCTTCGCTTTAGACACCACGATACGTTGATGCCAGTATTCGCATTGTTGTCGCCTGAGTTTTTGACCAATCTCACGATACAGACGGGCCGCTACCAAGATTGCCAGCCTTGCTCTGAACGGTAAATAGGATAACCCTTTTTCGCCACTCTGGTAATAGGCATCCGCCAGATCTAATAAGGTCGCAACGGCTTGCTTAACCAACTGTTTATGCTCTTCGCTTGGGGCAATGAGCTCATTAGGTGCTAAGCCATTGACCAACGCTGAGGGGATGTAACGTCGATCGACCAGCGCATCCGTCTGCACATCTCTGCAAATATTGGTCAACTGCATGGCAATGCCCAGGTCGATGGCGAAGGGTTCCGCCTCTGGATGATCAGTGTTGAGCACTTTGCACATCATTAAACCGACGGTCCCTGCCACTTGATAGCAATATTGCATTAAGTGAGCATCGTCTGCCATCCTGACAAGCTCAGTGTCAGACCATACCCCTGCAATCAAATCAAGCACGACTTTCTTATCGATCTGACACTCATTGATTAACGTGATGCCATCCTGCACCACAGCATCTGCAGTCAAGCCTGAGTGAATCGACTCGCGAAGCGCTGCGATATTCTTCTTTGAGCGAACGGCTGATTGATCTTCATCTGCCAAGTCGTCAACGTAGCGACAAAACCGATACAGCCGAGTTGCACGACTTGCATGCCTTGGGCCGAGCAGCTGGCGAGCCCAGTAAAAACTCTTACCCTTTGCCGCAAGAACACGGTCTGCGTCAACGAAAGAATCGTTAGCCTGCGTCACGCGGGTGTCACCCTGGGGATTAAAGCATCAACCACTTTGGCTGACGAAATCACGCCTGGTAAACCAGCACCTGGATGGGTGCCTGCACCAACCAGGTAGAGATTCTTTAAACTTTCAGCGCGGTTGTGGAAACGAAACCAAGCAGACTGCGTAAAGATTGGCGAGATTGAAAAGCCTGCGCCGTGCTCACTCAGATAATCATGCTCGAAGTCTTTTGGCGTCATGAAAAAATCTTCGGTGATCACAGATGACAGCCCGGGCAATATTGTTTTTTCTAGGGCAAGCACAATACGATCACGTAAGGCTGGCCCTTCAACGGACCAGTCTTGCCCACTCTGCAAGTTGGGTACAGGGCAAAGCACGTAAAAACTATCGCAACCGTCTGGGGCAAAACTCTTGTCAGTCGCCGTCGGGCGATGCAAATACAAAGAGAAATCCTCGGACAAGATCTTGCGATTAAAAATGTCTGCTAACAGTTCTTGATAGCGCTCACCCATCCAAATCGTATGATGTGCAATGCTTGGATACGTGCGTGTTGTACCAAAATACAGAACAAAGAGCCCCATCGAGTACTGAGATTTTTTTGTTTTGAGACGCGTCAACAAAGATTGCTTTTTGGGCTCGATCATATGCCGATACAAATAGGCCGGATCTGCATTTGAGACAACTACGTCAGCATCAATCGTTTGACCACCTTCGAGCACGACCCCTGTTACGGTATCCGACTCGACAAGCAAACGCTCAACGGTCTGATTCAACCGAATCTCAATACCTTGACGTTGCATCAGTTTTTCTAACGCTGTCACGATTGCTTGCGTACCGCCCATCGCAAACTGCACGCCGTAGGCACGTTCAAGGTAATGGATCAAACAGTAAATACTGGTGGTATCAAAGGGATTGCCACCCACTAGCAACGGTTGTATCGAAAACGCTTGTCGAAGCTTGTCGTTTTTAAGATAGTGAGACACCAGTTGCCAAACCGTTTTATAGCTTTGTAGCCCGATCAGTCGCGGGATCTGCTTCACCATAAACCAGAAACTACTGAAGGGTTGGGCGGACAACTCACTGAACCCAACCTTAAAGATTCGCTTTGAGTGCGCGAGTAACTGCAGGTACCTGTCACAATCGGCGGGCTCGATGCGTCGGATCTCAGCTAGTGTGTCTTCGAGGGTGCCACCGTAATCGAAGTGATCACCATCTGCAAAATAGAAGCGATACCAGGGCTTAAGCGGCACGAGGGTCACGTGGTCGGCTAAGGTTTCACCAAACAATGCGAACAGCTCTTCGAACAAAAATGAAGCGGTAATCACTGTCGGCCCGGCGTCATGCCGAAACCCATTACGTTCAAAGGCTTGGGCACGCCCGCCGAGCTGTGGACAACGATCAATCAAGGTGACGTCATAGCCCTTCGCTTTGAAGCGCAAAGCGCTAGCGATGCCTCCAAATCCGCCGCCGATGATCAAAGCATGCATAGATTGAGCTCGTTAATAAGACAACTGATTCAACAGCCCACGAATATTTTGCGAGCATTCACTCAACATTGCGCCAGACTGAACAGGTAATTGAGTCAGAGCCGCTTCGGCCCTGAGCAGGTATTCGGTCGCCAGGTCTTTGGCCAAACGCTTTGAATCGAAAGCGGTATCGAGGCCTTCGTCCATCAACTCGAACACTGACACAATGTTCAACGCATCGCGGTCTTTGCCAGACCCGTTTGTTTGACGCTGATCCACATCGATATCGAGCAGATCATCATAGATTTGAAAGCCAACAGCAAAGTCCTTGCAGGCTTGTTCGGTGCAAAGGATGGCACTGTTCTGACCGCTGAGCAAAAATACAAGCTCTAAGGGCAGACTCAATAAAGCGCCTGATTTCGCTCTGACAATGGCAATGTAAGTCTCTAGCTTCATCTGCTCAGGCGTGATCGATAAATCGGCGCACTGACCAAAAATCGCCTCGCTAGAACGGTGGTGCATCGCCTGGTACATTTTTGCTAGAGCACCTGCTTTGCTGACATTTGCCAGCGCAGCATAAGACGCCGATAAAAAGAGATCGCCACAACAAATTGCGATATCACTACCAAACTTACTCCAAACTGCTTGGTGCCCGCGGCGAAACTCATCTCGGTCTTGAAGGTCATCATGAATTAATGACGCATTGTGTAAAAGCTCGACGACTGTCGCAACGATGATGCAGTCATCTTCTTTCAGGCCTACCGCCTTGCCTGCACTTAGGGCTAATCGCGCTCGTAGGCGCTGCCCTCCTGACTGCAAATGATGCGATACAGCCTCTTGGATTCTGGTCGAGTTTGAAACGGGTGTTTGCGGTGCGCTTTGCAACGAAGCGCGCATGCACATTTCGACTTGTTTGAGCAAAGCCGTTGGTTCGCTAACCAAATAGCGCGGGTCTGCATAAGTTGCTGAAAGAGCCGTACCCATCCCCATTTGAGCTCCATCACACTTTTTGTATTGTTTTTTTAAAAAATCCCCGGCCGCAGCCGGGAATTCTCTTCAAGCAACCGCAACAATCTTAGTGCTTTGACGCTTCAGATTCAGTGACTGCAACTTTCCAGATGATCAGACCGAAGGCAATCTTGTTCAAAACGTCAGCCAGGTTATAGATGATGTTCAGAGCTGCTGCGCTGTTGGCTGGGCTGCTGCCAGTCAAGTAACCGAAGAAATAACCGATTGGGTAAATTGCCCAACCAATGGTCACGATCCAACGCATTAAGCTAAAAGCCGATTGCACTGACGGTGGAGCACTTGCTGCATTAATCTTACTGGCTTCGCCAGCGAAGATTTCATACAGAATGTAGAACCAACCGATCATGCCAACGATGAACGATGGCCAGACAGGAGCATAACCTGCTTCGCCAACATAACCGCCGACTAACATAACTAAAGTACCGATCATCAAACGCCAGAACACACCGCCAGGTACCTTGGCGATCGCGGCCAAAATCAGATAAAACTCGATCATTAACAGCGGCACCGTGATCAGCCAATCAATGTAACGAAAGACCGTTGGTGTTGAGCCCGTTGCAACCCAAACGTCGCGCATGTAAAAGTAATGCACAGCGGCGATTAAAGTTACCAAGCCCGACACGGTCAGTGAGGTTTTCCATTTAGCAGAGACACGATCTCTCTCTAAAAAGAAAAACGCAGTTGACGCGATCAACGCCATCGAGATCAGCCAGAAAGAAATACCAACAAAGTCATCTTGCTTGAGCACTGATGAAGAGGCCCAAGCCGGGGAACTCGACAGCGCTAACAACACACTACTACCCAGGGCGGCTTTCCCCTGAGACCAGATGGAATTTAATTTCATGATGTCCCTTTCGATTAAATTTCTTCGTAGCGAAAAATATCGCGAAGTTAAAGTACACCCAGCGCATCGGACTTCACAACCCATTTTCTGCAATGACCCTACTGCGTTTATCAATGCTGCAACTGCAACATGACTAACTTAAAGTTAGGTTGGCGTGCAATGGTATTCACTCATAAAATAGAAACACCAAACAATTGCCTAGAATAAAAAAAATCGTATACGATTCATACAATAAAACTAAATAAAATTTATATAAAATAACTAAGCAAAAATTACATAGAACCGCTGCGATCCAAGCCGACGATCCAGACACGGCCTCAGCGCAAGCTTCAACGCACACTCTTAAAAACAAAGCGCCACTTTTATGACAAACCCATCAAACACCAACGCTTTACCACTTGCCGGGTTGAAAGTCCTTGACCTAACACGTGCCTTAGCAGGCCCCTTCAGTGCAATGATTCTGGCCGACCTAGGCGCCGATGTCATCAAAATCGAACCCACGCCAAACGGCGAGATGGTGCGAGGCTGGGGCCCGTTTCAAGAGGGCATCAGCGTTTATTACTTAAGCATTCATCGCAACAAACGCAGCTTGGCGGTTGACTTTAGACAGCCCAAAGGGCTTGAACTGATTCGCACCATGGCCAAACAGGCCGACATCATTATCGAGAACTTTAAGCCCGGTGTGATGGCTGATATGAAGATGGATTACGCAGCACTTTCTGCGTTGAATCCGCGCTTGATCTATGCCTCGATTACAGGCTTTGGTAACACTGGCCCGTATGGCAGTTGGCCCGGTATGGATCAAATCGCTCAAGGCATGTCAGGACTCATGAGCTTAACGGGCCAGGCTGCCACCGGTCCCACGCGCGTAGGGATCCCAATCGGCGATGTAGTGGGTGGTATGTGGGCAACGATGGGGATCCAAGCTGCCATCATTCAGCGCCAGGCAAACGGCCGCGGTCAACTGGTTGAAACATCTTTGCTTGCTGGCTTGATCGGCTTGCTGACCGTGCAGGGTCAGCGTCAATTGAGCTTGGGTGACACCCCAGGTGTCGCGGGTAACGATCACCCGGTCATCTGCCCCTATGGCATGTTTGAAGCCAGCGACGGCCCGTTCAATATGGCGGCTGCCACCGAGGATATGTGGGTCAAGCTTTGTCAATTAATCGGCATTGAAGACTGGATCACGCATCCTGACTTCAAAGATAACGCGAATCGTTGTAAACATCGCGAGCAAGTCAAAGAACGCCTAAACAAAATATTTGCAACACGTAAAAAAATGGAGTGGACACTCGAACTCGTCAAACTGAGTATCCCCGCGGGCCCGATTTTGACGCTCGATCAAGTCTTCAAAGACCCGCACATTGTTGAAACGGGCTTGGTAGAAGAAGTCGATCACCCCAAACTTGGCAAACTCAAGCTCGTCGGTAACCCTTTAAAGATGGAAAGCTTTGGCGGCAAAACAGTACGTACTGCACCACCCGAACTCGGCGCTGATTCACGCGAGGTGCTTCGAGAGTACGGGCTATCAGACGCTGATATCAACACCCTCATTGCAGAAAAAGTCATTCAAAGCACACATTAAGGATCGCAGCATGCTTGCCTCAAAAATCACCTATGTCGCCGTTGCCTCAAACGACCCTGAAGCGACTTGTTCGATCTACGAAAAATACTTCGAGCTTCCACGTACCGATTTCAATACGCCTGAAGGCAAGGTGTCTTTGTTTAGTATCGGTCAAAGCGCGTTGGCCGTTGTGCCCCTTGGCCATTCGCTGATTGATGGTGACGTGAAGCCGGGCGTACATCACATTGCCTTTGGCCTGCAAGACCCTGAGGCTGCAGTCAAAAACTTTGCTTTGACGCCCACCTCTGCAGTCGGCTTAGACGGGCGCCGCAGTTTTGCCATCGACCCCGCACAAACGTGTGGGGTGCGTGTGCGTCTGACCGAACCCCTGGTACTACCCACTCATATGAGTGGCGCGATTGAACGCATCGATCATCTTGGTATCGCAAGCACGGATGTTGCCGAAGACGAGCGCGTCTTTGCCAACAAGCTTGGCTTTGCAGTTGAAAGTCGGCAAACCGACATGGAGGTCAACATCTCGGTTGAAAGTTTTACCTCAGATAAATATGGCGTGGTCTATCACACACAACCACCGAAGCCGATCGGCGGCTTACGCGTCACCTTTATTACGATTGGCGATCTTGAGCTTGAGTTCTTGGTAAACTTTGATCCAAGCCAAGGGGCACACATTGAGCACGGCCAGTCAGGCTCAACGAAACAAGACCAAGGCGCCATCACACGTTTTGTGCAGTCGCGCGGTCGTGGCTTGCATCACATCGCCATCAAGGCCAGCGATATCAATGGCACCTTGCAAAAAATGTCGAAGGCAGGCTTTCAGATGATTGATCAAGTCGGTCGGCCAGGCTCGCGCCGTGCGTTGATCGGTTTTCCGCATCCAAAATCGACTGGTGGGATTTTGATGCATCTGGTTCAACGTGATGTCTGAGGCGCTTGTCCTCACTGAAAGGCAAGGCGATTGTCTGATCGTTCGGCTTAATCGACCGCAGGATGGCAATGCGATCAATTTGGCGGTGGCGCAAAGCCTGGCAGCTATCATTGAAACTTGCCGCAAAGATTCAAGCTTGCGTGCTGTGATTTTGACCGGAACCGGAAACAAGTTCTTTTGCACAGGTGGCGACGTTAAGGCTTACGCCAAAATTGAAACCGAAGACGCCTTGAACGAAGTCTTTGACACGATTCGAACTTTACTTGACGCGCTTGAACAATTGCCCTGCCCTGTGATCGCAGCGATCAACGGCTATGCCATTGGTGGCGGTGCTGAACTTTCGCTAGCCTGCGATTTTCGAGTGATTGAACAAGGCGCACAGATTGGCTTTCCGCAATCTCGGCTAGGAATCTTGCCGGGCTGGAATGGGATTTCGCGACTTGTGCCCTTAGTTGGGCGCGCCGCTGCAGCAAAATTATTATTTGATGGCAGGCGCATTGATGCCGCGCAAGCACTGGCAATTGGTTTAGCCACCGAGGTTGCACCAGCTGGCGAAAGCTTGAGCGTGGCACTCAAATTAGCCCAGACGTTTAGCGGTACGGCACCGCTCTCGATTGCTGCAATCAAAGCAGAGCTTAACGCTGTGACACAAAACTTAGGCGATGTCAGAGCCCAGTCGCGTCAGGCCTTTGCCAAGCTTTGGTTTACCGCCGATCATAAAGAGGCTGAACAAGCCTTTGCAGAAAAACGTTTACCTAGTTTTAAGGGGCTATAGCGACTAAAAGCCAACAAATATTGCAGATCCAAGGAGCTACATTGCTAAGAAGACCAGTAAATTGCTCTTTAGACAAATCAAAATAATTTTCGGGAGACAAGCAACATGCTTAAAAAAATAATTGCAACTACGGCAACAGCAACCTTAGTTGGACTCACAGCGGGTTCTGTATCTGCACAAGACTTTCCAAGCAAAGGCCCCATCAAGTTAATCGTGGGCTTTGCCCCGGGCGGCGGCACCGACGCGATTGCCAGAGCCTTAAATGGCAAACTGTCAGAAATTCTTAAACAAACAGTCGTGGTTGAAAATAAACCTGGAGCTGGTGGCACACTTTCCACAGATTACGTTGCAAAATCGGCGCCTGATGGCTACACGATTAGCTTCACTTTAAACAACCACTCACTCAACCAGGCTCTGTACTCAAACTTACCTTTCAACACTGAACGAGACTTAAGAGGCGTGGCTTTAATTGGTTCGCTCACACAACTTCTTGCAGCAAATCCAAATTCTCCAGCGAAAACCTTGCAAGAATTTTTAGCGCAAGCTAAGGGGTCGGATGTTCGTCCTAAAACATATGCAAGCGGCGGTGTGGGTTCACCGGGGCATTTTGCCGCCGCCTATCTAGAGTTTTTAGCAAACGTTCAATTGAACCATGTGCCCTATCGTGGCGCGGGCCCGGCCATTGCTGACGTGGTTGGTAATCATGTGCCTTATATTTTATCGACGCTTAGCGGTCTCTTGCCCAACGTCAAAGCCGGAAAACTCTACCCGATTGCGGTGACGTCGAAAGAGCGCAGTCTTTTATTGCCCGATGTGCCCACAATTGCTGAAAGTGGTTTTCCGGGCTACGACATGGATACCTGGATTGCCATGTTTGTACCGCGCCAAACACCCGATGCCATCGTCGATATCCTTTATAAAGCCACGATGGAGGCTGTTAAAGCCCCTGATGTAAAAGAGCGGATTACCTCGCAAGCTGGCATTGTCAGAACCGGCACCCCTGCAGAACTTGATGCTCTGGTGAAAACAGAGATTGTTCAATTCACAAAAATTGTGAAAGACAGCAACATCAAGCCAGAGTGATTTACAACGACTGTTCAATTCACAAAAATAGTGAAAGACGGTAACAGCAAGCCATAGTGATTTAAACACTCTGGTTTGCAATCATCGGGGAGACAAGATGAAGTTTTTTAACTCGCAGTTCATGTTGGGCGCTGTACTAGCCGCCCTTGTTGTGCCTGCCAGCGTCAGCGCGCAAGAGCGCAGCTTAGCGTATCCAACCAAAGCCGTACGTTTGATCATCCCGTTTCCAGCGGGCCAAGCAACTGACATCATTGGGCGCCTGCTTGCCGAACGATTGGCGCAAACTTGGGGCCAACCGGTCTTTGTAGAAAATCGAGGTGGCGGCAATGCCATACCTGGCATGTTGGCGGGTAAGGACGCCACCCCCGACGGTTATACGCTGACCTTTGGTGCGACGAGCAGCACGGTGATCAACGAAGCGCTCTTTCCTAACCTGCCCTACAGGATGGAAAAAGACTTTGTTGCCATCGCGCCAGTGTTTACGCAAGACTGGTTGATTGTTGCCAATCGCAATGCACCCTACAACAACCTAACTGAGCTTATTGCGGCAGCCAAGCAAGCCCCAGGCAAACTCTCCTGGAGCGTCAGCGCAACTGCCCTCAATATGGCAGGCGAACTTGTGAAATTGAGTACAGGCATGGACATTGTGGCTGTGCCTTACAAGGGCAGCCCAATGGCCGTGAACGATCTGATCGGTGGCCATATTCAATTGGGTGTTGATACGATCGCCGCCACACTTCCGCACATTAAAGACGGCCGTTTGAAAGTCATCGCCAATCTTTCAGATAAGCGTTCAACGCATTTGCCCGATGTTGCTACGGTGAGCGAGCAGTTTCCTGGCACTGTGAGCGTAGGATTTGCGGGGCTGTTCGCACCCAAGGCGACTCCAACCGCAATCGTGCAAAAGGTCACGACTGACGTTCAGAAGATCGTTAGTGATACAAGCTTTCAGCAAGCCGTTGTTGACAAGGGTTCGGTGCCAGATCTGCGCACCAAAGAGCAATGGGCGATTTTCTTGGCAGACCTCACCTCAAAATATTCAGACCTCGTGAAGTCTGGCAAAGTTAAAGTGGCGGATTGAATCATGGACAAAGAACTATTCGAAGCAGGCATCGCAACCCGTAAAGAGGTGCTTGGTACAGACTACGTAGGCCGAGCCTTTGAAGAGAATGCGATGACCGACGAGTTTCAAAAAATCGTCACAGAATATGCATGGGGTGCAGTCTGGTCTCGGCCAGATTTTCCGCGCAAGACGCGCAGCATGCTGAACCTCGCGATGTTGACCGCCTTGAACCGCCCCAAAGAGTTGCGTTTGCATATGCGTGCCGCCATTTGCAACGGGGTCACTAAGCAAGAGTTCGTTGAAGTGTTTTTGCAGGCACTGATTTACTGCGGAGCACCGGCCGCTAACGACAGCTTTCGAATGGCCGCAGAGGTGTGGCGCGAGGTCGAGGCAGAGCAGGCTAATCGTCAGTAAGTGAACCCTTTCTACCCCAAAGTGTTAACTATGTGACCAGTACGATATGTTAACCATGTGTTCGGTACATACATTAAAGACCGCAGCGCCTAGAATCAAGCAAGGTCTTGATCTGTTGCATGGCGACGATCCCGCCTTGCTTCATCAACTCAAGTGGTGAATGCCCCGAAAAGAGCATGTTGGTATTAGGCATTTTCACCCACTGATCAGCAAGCGGGTCACCGTATAGAACGTGCAAAGCTTTATAGATACCAATCAAGTACGACATGCGCGTGATTCGATCGACATCCAGGGTATTGGTTGGGTTCTTTTTTATCTCGTAATAGGTAATACTTGACACCGAACCCAGTAACTCTCTGGCTTCGTCATTCTTTAATTGCCACCTTTGCACAATATTTAAAAAACCCCTTAAGGCTGAAGGCGACAGACTCGCGCATTCTTCGCCAGACCGCAAATCGATCAAGGCCGTGGATTCAAACCGGCTTTGGGGGTAGACGAAGACAGGGTTCATGCTCTTTTCTCACGAAGAAACTCTATTATGAAGCCGTTTTGCTCTCAACATGAAGTTGGTAAAAACCTCACGCCCTTCTAACAGGCTCACCCCCTGAGCCATCGAGCTAGGTAGACTCAAAAAGACCCTACCCCTACCCCAGCTCACCCTACTCAAGTCCACCCTCATGCCAATATCTAAAACCGCCACGCGCGAGCAGTGGCTCAAAGAAGCCATCCTCGCGCTTACACCGCTATTTAAAGAAAAAGGTTATGTCATCCCCAAGTGCCATGTCTCCTGTGGCTTTGCCAGCACCGACGTTAAACGCGGCCACATCGGCCAATGCTGGAGCACGAAGGCCTCGGCCGATAAGGTCAATCAAATCTTTATTTCACCAGGGCTTAGCGATAGCGTTGAGGTACTCGATACCTTGATGCATGAGCTCGTGCATGCAGTGGATGACTGCCAAAACAAGCACGGCCCAGTCTTTAAAAAAATGGCGCTCAAGCTTGGGATGAAAGGCCCAATGCGTAGTGCCGGTGCTGGGCCCGAGCTTAAAGTCAAACTTGAGCAACTAGCAGCCGGCTTAGGCGCCTACCCCCACGCCAAACTCATCGTACCCCGAAAAGTCATTGACCGCCGCCCTCGCCCACGCGCAAAATGTTCAGAGTGTGGGTTTACCGTGCCAATGCTTAAAGCCTTTATGCATTACGGGCCGCCGATTTGCCCAAAAGACAAAATCGACATGACCGCTATCGGCGACTGGGAGTAATCGTATTGAGAATCAAAAAAGGCCTGGCGCTACCAAAAAACGACAAGGGCACGCGAGCCCAGCACGTGACAACGATCAAGCCAGCAACGATCAACCCCGCCTCGCCCCAATTCGTGACCTTGAGTTGTGACTCACTTAAGAAAAAGACGTTTCACTAACTCGTCTCGTCTTCCTGCCCCTTCGGCAAATCAGCAAACCTCTGCTGCATCGTCTGATTACCTCTGGTTAACTTCTTGATCGTGACGTCTTGGGCTTTGTCGTTGGCTAAGCGCAAGTTTCGATTGGCACCAGTCAACGCATCACGCGTTTTTTGTAGATGACTGATCGATTTGTCGATTTCGTCGATGGCAGTTTCAAATTGCCGTGAGGCCAGGTCGTAATTTCTGGCGAACCCAGTTTTAAAACTTGCAAGCTCGTTTTCGAAATTTGTAATGTCAACGTTTTGCGCTTTAATTAACGCAAGCTCTGACTTGTATACGAGTGATTTAAGTGCCGCGTTACGCAGCAAAGTAATGATCGGGATAAAAAACTGAGGGCGCACGACGTACATCTTTGGATAGCGGTGAGACTTATCGACGATCCCGGTGTTGTACAACTCACTATCAGGCTCAAGCAAGGACACCAACACTGCGTACTCGCAGCCCTTCTCGTTGCGATCTTTATCAAGCTCTTTCAAAAAGTCTTCATTTTTGCTTTTGTTTACAGTTTGATCGCTCTCGTTTTTCATTTCAAACATAATTGAAACAATCTCGGTGCCAGCGTCGTCTAGATCCTTAAAGATAAAGTCGCCCTTACTGCCACTACGCGCGTTATTGTCTTTTTCAAAATACGCTTTTGGAAACGCGGTCGCCCGGATACGGTCGAACTCAGTCTCGCAATGCTGCTCAAGCGTTTCACCCACCATTTTGGTCGATAAGCGCGCCTTCATATCTTTGAGGCGCTCGATCGTATCTTCACGATCTTTGATCTGCGTTTCGTACTTGTCTTTGAGTGCTTGCTCAGCCTGTTGCTTGGCAAGCTCAACGCGGACCAAATTATTTTTAACTTCGTCACGCTCTTGCGCCACTGCGCTCACGGCTTCGGTCAGGGCAAGCTTTTGCGTGACTTCTAACCCATCGAGCTTGGCTTTTAGGCTTTGAATCTCTGAGTCTTTTGCCGCAGCAGTTTTTTGTAATTCGCTGACCAGTTTTGCATCAGCAAGCGCAACTGATGCTTCTTTGTCTAACTGCGCTTGTTTTAGCTTATTGGCGAGTTCATCGCGCTCTTTCTCAACACCGCCTAACGCTTGCGCCAGGGCAAGCTGACGAGCCGCGTCGGCCGCAGCGAGCTTAGCGTTTAGCTCTTGGATCACAGCATCTTTAGCGGCTTCGGCACGATGCAGCTCACTCGCTGCTTGCGATTTGGCCAGCTCAATAGCATTTTGTTTGCCTTGCTCGGCAAGTTCAAGCCGCTCGTGCAACTGCTCGTTGAACTCGCTGTCACGCACTTGCTTAACGATATCCGCGTAACCAGTTTCGTCAATTTTGAAGGCTTTTGAGCAGTGGGGGCAAATGATGTCGTGCATGTTTAATTACCGCCTTTGCGATGAATATTGATATTGCGACAGTATGCCGCACCCTGTGACTCACCGAGTGAGATTGGCCCGTGCAGGCCATCGCCGCACCCGAGGAAGCGACCGCCCTTTAGTTCAGCTAACTTTTTCGTACAAAACCCTAGTTTTTCTTACAAAACACAGTTTTCTTATACTTTTTCGTACACAAACAAGGATCTCATCATAAAAATTATCCTTGTAATTTAAATACAGTATGTTTAATATGCAAGGATGTTTCAACGCTTATCCTACGCCAAAATTGCCGAGCACCTTCAATGGAGCCCAGCCGTTGGGATCCTTGGGCCACGCCAGGTCGGCAAGACAACCTTGGCTAAGACCTTGGCCAGCGAATCAGGGAAATCTATCTATCTAGATTTAGACACCGCCCACGCCAGGGCTCAACTGGTTAATCCGACGGCTTTTTTCGCCGCTAATCGTGATCGCCTGATTGTTCTGGACGAGATTCAAAATCAACCAGACTTGCTGAGCGAGCTACGCGGCGAGATCGACGCCGATCGCAGGCCAGGTCGGTTTTTATTACTCGGTTCGGCCTCGTTCAAGTTATTAAAACAGTCACAATCGCTGGCTGGGCGACTGTCATTGGTGGATATGTCGCCGTTAGTACTCAGCGAGGTTTTTCAAACCTTTAATGACACGCAAACGCTCTGGCTCAGGGGCGGGTTTCCGAATAGCTATTTGGCTAAAACGACCAATGCCTCGTGGGATTGGCGTGACGCACTGATACGACACTTCTTAAATACAGATTTGCCGAGTTTGGGTATCGCGGTCGAACCGCAGTTAATGCACCGCTTTTGGCGGATGGTGGCGCACCTACACGGTCAAATGTTTAATGCCTCAGCGGTGGCAACGTCGCTGGGCATCTCTGCCCCTAGCACTGGGCGCTACCTAGACCATCTATGCGACGCACTCATGGTTCGTCGCCTTGAGCCCTATTTCGTGAACCTTGGTAAGCGTTTAGTCAAAACACCCAAGGTGTACGTGCGCGATAGCGGTTTGTTGCACAGCCTGCTTGGCATTCGCGAAGTCAACGACCTACTTGGGCACCCAAGCACTGGTGCCTCTTGGGAAGGCTTTGTCGTTGAACAAATCGCAGCGCATCTACCGACGGGTGCATCGATGTACTTTTACCGCACCGCCGCCGGCGCAGAACTCGACGTCGTAGTTGAATTGGGGTTACGAAAACTAGGTTTCGAAATTAAGTTTTCAAGCGCACCCAAAGTGACAAAAGGCTTTTGGTTGGCCTGCGAAGATGTCGGCGTCGACGCGGCCTATATCGTTGCGCCCGTTCAAACGAGTTGGCCGGTACAGTCAAAGGTCGAGGTGATCGGCGTCATGGATATTGCACAGCGCTTGGCGAAGCATTTTGACTAAATTCACAAAAACTCTCTGCGTTCGGATGGAAAAAATCAGCTCTGACGCCGATGTCAGCCCCTCTCGTGTAGAGATTACTGAGCAGGACGCTCCTATACCCGAGCAGTTCTTGAGCTTTCTTTCTAATGACCTTGCCCAACATCCAGAACGACTCGAGACCATTGACGCTAGTCTGGTGCAACGTATCCGTTCGTTAGTCGGTGACGTCGATGTCGATCTCAACACCGCGCTATCGCCGACGCATGCACCAAAGCCTTAAGCAGCCTGAATATTTTCAACGCTCAGGTCTGATTTTTCACAACACGTTTATGTAACACTATGTTTTGCACGCTAACACTTGTAATGTTAGCGTGCGGGTTTTATGTTAGAAACGGCGATAGCACCCACCACCCGGTGCTGTCGAAGCACCCTCTACTCGGCCCTCAAGCAACCTCTTAAAACGGGTCTGGTCACATAAAATAATAAAACAGAATAACTTTTTTGCATTTATTAAGCAAAAATCGGTTCAAAGATGTAATATCTCGCCATGCTTATCCAATTTTCGGTCACCAACTGCCGGTCGATCTTAGGGCGCCAGACGCTCAACATGGCTGCGTCCTCTTACTTTAAAGAGCTCGAAGCTTCAAACACCTTTATGCCTGAGTTTGACGATGGCTTGCCTCGGTTGCTGCGCTCAACAGTTCTTTATGGTCCAAATGCGTCGGGCAAGAGCGCCTTTATTCAAGCGTTGAGTTTTGTACAAGAACAGGTGCTGAATTCACAAAAAGAGAGTCAAGCAGGCGACCCTATTGACGTGACACCCTTCAAATTAACGGCAGACTCGCGCGCTGCAGATAGCGAGTTTGAGGTTACCTTTGTCGAGCAAGGCGTACGCTACGAATATGGCTTTTGCTGCAACCGCGAGCGTTTTACAGAAGAGTGGCTCATTGCCTACCCCCTTGGCCGGGCACAGAAATGGTTTCACCGCGTCTTTAATACCGAAACCGGCAAAGACGCGTTTAAGTTCAGCACTGCCTTTCTGGGTGGCAGACAACGCCAAACTTTGGCAGCGCAAACGCGCCAGAACGCGCTTTTCTTTTCTACGGCAATTCAGCTCAATAACGAACAACTCAAGCCTGCCTTTGACTGGTTCAAGCTGCGCTTGCGAGTGCTCGATTCTGTGCGAGGCTTTAGCCCTAGCTATACCTTGAGCCTCTGCCGCAACGAAGAAAATCGCAAACGGGTTGTCGCGTTCATGAATTCGGCTGACCTTTCAATTTTAGACATCCAGCTTAAAGAAACGGCGTTTTCAGCAGACACTCTGCCTAGGGGTCTGCCTGCCGCTATCAAAGACGAGTTGTTAAAAGACGTTGCTGGCAAGAAATTTATCAAACCAAGCTTCTTTCATCGTGATGTCGATACACAAGAATCTGTTGAGTTTGACGAAAAAGAAGAATCGGCCGGGACGCTTGCCCTCTTTGCTTTTGCCGGCCCTTGGCTGGATGTGATCGAAAACGAACGCGTCTTGGTCGTTGACGAGTTAGACAGCAGCCTACACCCGCTACTCGTACATCACCTCGTCAGGCGTTTGCATCACGAGGGCACCAACGCGCAGATCATTTTCACCACGCATGACACGACCTTACTCAGTCAAAAGCTACTTCGTCGCGACCAAGTCTGGTTCATGGAAAAAGATGCCAACAGCGCGACACGACTTTATCCACTATCAGATTTCAGTCCGCGAGATAATGAGGCCGTTGAACGCGGCTATCTCAATGGACGCTATGGTGGTATTCCGTTCTTGAAGGATTTAGATTTTTATGGGCTCTGAGGATTTGTTTCGAAAACGCAAGGCGCGTAGTGGCGCAGCGTTACACCGACAAAGACTCGAACGTGCCAGAAACAAACGGTATTTGATCGTATGCGAGGGTACAAAAACAGAGCCGTATTACTTTCGCGAGTTATTGGATGATCTTCAGATTCGTCAGCAAACGGTCCGTATCGCACGCAATGACGGCGCGTCACCAGATCGTGTGGTCGCACACGCGTTAGCGTTATATGAAGATGATGCGCGGAGTGGCGATGCTTATGACACGGTTTACTGCGTCTTTGATCGAGATAAGCACACCACCTTTGAGGCAGCGGTGCAACGTACCAAAAATTTGAGTGCCGCAGCCAAGCCACTGGTCGCTATCACATCTACGCCATGCTTTGAAGTGTGGCTGCTGCTTCATTTTGGGTATACCGATCAGCCATTTCATCACGCAGGAAAAAAATCTGTGGGTGACCAAGTAATCAACGCGCTTAAAGCCAAATCAGGATTTGAAAAATACAGTAAGGGGCAGACGGGTATTTACACCCACTTGAAGGACAAATTGGCCGATGCAATTAACCACGCAACTCAACTTCGCAAGCACTGCCAAGCGACCGGCAGCATCAATCCCGCGACAGAGATCGATCAATTAATTTTGACGCTTAAGAGTTGGAACTCGTACATTTGCTAGCAACAAGAAAGCTGGGCAACCTCACCGTTTGGCGAGGTATGAGTGTCAGGTCAATTCGATGTCGATACGGTCTAATTACCTAGCAATTAGGATTCGGCCGATTCCATTTATCCGTGCCGCCACCACCAGGCCCGCTGTAGCACCCGCCACCCGGCGCCGTCGAAGCACCGCCGCCCGGCCCGGTGTATGCACCGCCACCAGGTCCTGTATAAGCACCACCGCCGGGGCCCGTGTATAAACCGCCACCTGGTCCGGTATAAGCCCCACCTCCTGGCCCCGTGTATGCACCACCGCCAGGGCCGGTGTAGGCTCCGCCGCCTGGGCCCGTATAGGCGCCGCCTCCGGGGCCGGTGTAGAGACCACCGCCCGGGCCCGTATAGCAAGGCCCGCCTGGGCCAGAGTAGCCGGTGCAAGCCAGCGACGCGCTTGAGGCCACGACTGCACACACTGCGAAAATAATTTTCAATGCGGTGTTCATACTTGCCCCTTAGGCTGTTCGTGTGGATGACACAGCACCAGTATGCGCGCGTTAGTGGCTCATCAGACGAGACAGTGCGCCGTGCAACCTTAACTGACAACGCGTTCAAAGAATGTGCAAGCGCGCGTTGCCCACTTTGGCTCAGCAAAAGCCCCATCTACTCTGAGTGCGCGCGACCTCAATGCTGCAGGCGAGATGATGAAACATTTTGATACAAAAAATAGTTAAGTACGCCTGCAGTTTGAGCCAATTCAAAAACTAAAATTACGCACGATTCACGCACTTTAGGTATTACTGAATGGAAACTAGATTAGCCAAACTCGAAGCCATCATCCCGACCCTTGCTACGCGTGAAGATTTGGCAAAGCAAAAGGCGGATGAAACCATGGAGCGAATAGAACGTTTAATCGCATGCTTAAGCGCTGACTTTGATCGTAAGCTTTCTGATATCAACAACGCAATTCTTGAATTGCGTAAAGATTTTGACCGTAAATTTACTTTCTTGATGATCGTACAATTCGCGATCCTCTTCGCCATCATTGGTCTGTTGTCGAAGATTACGAATATTTTATAGCCATCGCTGTTAACGGTTGCACAGGTAGCGAGTGTTGACCTTTGCCAAACGGGCAGATAGCTTCTAGACCAGAAGGCACTAATTAATACATTAGTCCCGATGCTGAAAGCCTCAGAGGACACTAATATGAGATCACCTGTAACAGAGCGCTCAGCTGTTCGTTATGACGGCCACGCACCAGACCAAGTACGCGTTCGCTTAGAAGAGATCGCTGCCACAATCAATTTAGTCGCCAAACAATTTGACGGAAACGCCGCAAAAACTGCCTCGTGGTTTAAGGCACGCAATCCGCTGCTCGGCGATGTGTCACCTTGTGACATGATTCGCTTGGGGCGCTACCAACGCCTGCGCAGTTTCATTATGCAGGCCATGAAAGGGCAAACTATTGCAAAGTAGCGGGACCAATTATTATTAAAAATCAACATAAGGTTTACCGTACGTCGCAACCAATTTTGAGACCACAAAAAAGAAAACCCGCTCGTGCGTCTTTCGACGTAGAGGAGCGGGCCGTGTTGCTAAGATTTTAATCAAGTTCTCCGAATTGTTCAACGCAAGCGGTTAAGCCTAGCGTTCTCGGTGTTAATCCTTAAACCTATGCAGTCGCGTCATTTCATTTTCAATATTTTCTGAAGTAATCGAGGATAAGATCAGCACTTCACTACTAGCTGTCCGACGTTTCGTATCGTATTGACTTGCTACCAAAGCCGATCCTGCGACTCACTCGTGAACTGCCCACGTTCAGCACCGCGGCCATCGGCATTTGAGTGGTTTTGCCATCCATGTATTCCTTTGCAGAAGTTCCAAGCGCTGGCTTAACTCCCAGTTTAGTCAGTACATCTATACCAATTTCAATGAGCGGCACCACAGGAACGGGCTTGCCTGTTAAGGCACTTTTCTTTGCCTTGACGTACACGCCATAGCCAGCCTTAATTAAGAGCCCTTTATTGATGACACCTCGCAGAGCTCGACCTACTTGATCATAGCCACCAAATTTATCAAATTCTTTGCGAAGAAATACCATGGCCATAGAGCGCCGCAAGCTCATCTCGATTCGTTCTTCTAAGGTCATTTTTGACATGATGGTCATACTGACCTTTTAGTGCGAACCTTCTTTACTTTCGGATAGACCTCGTGAACCAGTCTACTTTCAGCAAGAGGCTCAGCCATTGCGTCTTCAATCGACTCACGCATACCGGGAATTGATAACAAATACACAGTTTCTTGGATGGCACTCCAATCTTCTTCAGAAAACTCTTCAGCATGAATATTGTCAGGCGTGATTCCAGCCAATAACTCGTCAAGTCGTGTTTGTTTAGACACAATCGGTTCAATAACAATCTTGCCATTAAGCACATTGACATTGACAGCCTGGCCTAGCGTTAACTGGGCGATCTCCATGACTGAATTCGGCAGTCGCAACGCGGGGCTATTGCCCCATTTTTTGATGATTTCTTTCATAATTAACTCTAACTATTTAACAATTTCTTGGGCCTTAGCACGCTTGAATTTAGCTTTAATTATTTAGCCCACACTACACTGGGCGATTGAAACTCAATTGCCCACTGCTCAAGATGCCGCCAGATCAACTTCATTGGCACTCTTCCGCGCTGCGAGGCTTCTTGAACCGCTGCCACCAAGAGCGTGAGCGGCGTTTCGTCTAAAAATGTGGCGATATGAGCAACCAAACTAGCCGGTACAACCCCTGACACGAGGGCCGTTTGCAGTTCTTTAGGTTGCATCACCGTTTTGTAACTCACGCTGGCAGATTGACTGGCCATTTGCAGAGCATGACGCAACTGCTTAGGCCGCCTAGCAGTCATGTCTAGACCTAGCAGGTCAAATAGAACTAGCAACTTTGTAACCCCGAGCTCTTTAAGCGTACCGCCCTCAAGTTGCTTTACCGTTGCACGCGACAGGCCAGACATTCGCGCCAGTTGTATCTGAGTCAACTCAAGTTGCTTTTC
>Ga0222712_10000189_pt1 | contig 90269 bp, 89 predicted proteins | sample C33_657DmetaG_FD_165043 | JGI IMG/M metagenome (GOLD analysis project Ga0222712, IMG submission 165043) | Estuarine water microbial communities from San Francisco Bay, California, United States - C33_657D | ecosystem: Environmental > Aquatic > Marine > Unclassified | place: USA: California... | reverse complement strand
ACCTTGAATACCTCAGGCGTCTATCGAGATACCTTTGTCAATGCCAGTGGTTGCGATAGCTTCCTAGTGCTCAACCTCACGGTGAATGATACAACTCGTAAAGATAGTTTCTTGACGATATGTAAGAATTATCCTATTGTATTCAATGGGGTTAGTCTTAGTGCGAGTGGGATATATAAAGACACGTTAGTGAATGTCAAAGGGTGTGATAGCTTTGTTTACCTCGACTTGATAGTCAACGATGTTTCATCTACCATTCTTTTTGATACCACATGTAAAAATTATCCAAAGTTCTTTAATGGATCTCTCACAAATGTATCTGGATTGTATCGGGATACATTGGTTAATTCTAAAGGCTGTGATAGCTTTATTTTTTATAGCCTCTTTGTCAAAGATACAAGCAAATTCGATAGCTTTTATTCCATATGCAAAAATCAATCAATCATATTCAATGGTCTAACCTTGAATACTTCAGGAGTCTATCGAGATACCTTCATCAATGCCAAAGGCTGCGACAGCTTTTTATATCTTCATTTAAATGTAAGGGATACAACTAAAAAAGACAGTTTCCTGACAATATGTAAGAATTATCCTATCATATTCAATGGAGTCAGACTCAACATAAGTGGAACATATAAGGACACGTTAGTTAATGATAAAGGCTGTGACAGTTTTGTCTATCTTTATCTCACGGTGAACGATACCACCAAAAAAGATAGTTTCTTGACGATATGTAAGAATTATCCTATTGTATTCAATGGGGTTAGTCTTAGTGCGAGTGGGACATATAAAGACACGTTAGTGAATGTCAAAGGGTGTGATAGCTTTATCTATCTTCATTTGACAGTTAACGATGTTTCAACTGCTGTTCTGGTAGATACGACATGCAAGAATTATCCGAAGCTCTTCAATGGTTCTCTGATAAATGTTCCTGGATTGTATCGGGATACATTGGTTAATTCTAAAGGGTGTGATAGCTTTATTTTTTATAGCCTCTTTGTCAAAGATACAAGCAAATTCGATAGCTTTTATTCCATATGCAAAAATCAATCGATCATATTCAATGGTCTAACCTTGAATACTTCAGGAGTCTATCGAGATACCTTCATCAATGTCAGAGGCTGCGACAGCTTTTTATATCTTCATTTGAATATAAGGGATACTTCTAAGAAAGATAGTTTTAAGACGATTTGTAAAAACTCATCTATTATTTTTAATGGTCTAGTATTAAATAATACGGGTATATATAGAGATACATTTATTAATTCAAGGGGGTGTGATAGCTTTTTATATCTGCATCTAACAGTTACCGATACGACACATAAAGATAGCTTTTTATCAATATGCAGGAATAGTTCAATCCTTTTTAACGGAAAAATGCTCAATCAAGCAGGTGTATATATAGATACATTCAGCACAGGAGGTTGTGATAGCTTTTTATATCTTTATTTGTCTATACGAGATACATCGGTAAAAATAATCTTTGATACGACATGTAAAAACTATCCAAAATCTTTCAATGGCTCTCTTATCAATGTTACGGGTATATACAAAGACACGTTGGTTAATTCAGCTGGTTGTGACAGCTTTATCTACTATCGACTTTTTGTGAAAGATACCACGCATTATGATAGTTTTCTTACGATTTGTAAGAACTTTCCAATAAAATTCAATGGCATGTTCCGAAATAATTCTGGATTATTCAAAGATACTTTAGTAAATTCAGTTGGTTGTGACAGCTTTTTATACCTCTATCTAGAAGTATTATCACCAAATATTATATCGAGGGATACTCATTTATGCTACTCATATAGCTACAGAGGTAAAACTTATCAAGCAAATGCTATCATTTATGATACATTAAAGGGAAGAATAAATTGCGATAGTATTTATTATGCTACGAATTTGATTATCCATAATCCATATTCAAAAGAAGACGATTCGGCGAAAGGATGTGCAAAAGTAGAATATAGAGGTCAGCTATACAAAAAAGATACTAGTTTTGCTATAAATCAAAAGAAACTAGTATTTCCATATTGTGATAGTATCAATCAAAAAGCAGTTATAAAAATTTACCCTTATCCAAAGGCTAAAATAACTATATCTCCAGATACGCTCGTCAGAGAGGGACAAATGATAGATATACAAGCGAGTGGCGGTTATAGTTATCGTTGGGCTCACACGAATAGTACTTCATCTTTACTAGAATTTAAAATTACTCAGACTACTGTGTTTACAGTCACTGTCACTGGAGATAACCAATGTGAGAGCACTGTATCCCAGGTCGTGAATCTGATACCTATTATAGAAGTACCTAAAGTATTCTCTCCCAATAATGATGGAAATAATGATATCCTGACGATATTTACAGAAGGAAATCTTACTATTCTAGGAACCAAAATATTCAATAGATGGGGACAAGTAGTATTCGAATCAAATGATGCTAACCCAAAATGGGACGGTATGTTTAAGGGTGATAATCAACCACAAGGCTCATATGTAATTCAAATAGAATATATTCATAATGGTAAAAAAGCAATTTATACCGGCGCAACTACACTAATTAGATAATGAAAAGCCTTGTATTAAAATTTTTCTTTTTAAGTATATTGATAAACCAAAGTTATGGGCAAAGCTTAGTCTATTCGCAGTACTATGCCTCACCTTTGACCTCTAATCCTGGTTTGACAGGCGTTTTTAAAGGTACGACGAGATTATGTGCTAATTATCGTTCTCAATGGAATAATATTAATTCAAATTCAGCGCTATATAACACCCCTAGCCTTTCAGTAGATGTTTCCATACCGGAAAAAAATTTAGCATTTGGATTTGTATTTGTAAATGATCAAACGAATGATAAAATATTCAACACTTTAGAGGCAGGGGCATCTGTAGGATATAAATTGAGATTTAATTTATTTGAAATTTCAATGGGGATACAAGGCTGGTATAAACAGATATATTTTGATCCTACCAAAGTCGAGTCAAGCATTTTAGCCGTTGAACCAAATTTACTTGACAATTATACAAATCTAGACTTAAATACTGGCTTGATAGCTACATATATGTTTCCTAATGAAAAGAGTTCTATTTTTTATGGCGCTGCAGTTAGCCACTTATTAGCTCCTCGAGATCAGGTCGTTAATAATACTTTGAACAGAGCTAAGTTGGCAATGAGATATATGTTTCATACAGGGGGATCATTTAGTATCAAAGACGAATATAGAATTATGCCAGGGTTTTTTGCCACATATCAATCGAAATCTACTCAGTTTAATCTTGGTACTTCTGTTGGATTTCATTTTCTCTGGGATGACTATGATCGTCCTTCAGGCACAGTATTTACTGGTATTTGGTTCCGATTGAATGAGTTTGCTATGTCAGCGTTTATACCCCAAGTAGGTCTTGAGTATAACAATTTCAAAATTGGCTTTTCCTATGACTATGTCACAAATAGTATGTCTAGTGGAGTTACAGGTCGGCCTAATACTTTAGAATTATCACTAAGCTATATATTTAATAGAAATCGAAGTACTGATTATAGCTGTCTTTATTCTCCTTATTTCTAGAGATTATATTATTATAGTAGCTCCCCAATTATAGTAGCAATAAGAAATTGGTCCAACGATATAAGTTTTGGTCTTTCCTTATTCTATTTCTTACCTATAATTTATAGTATGCTCTCCTGCATATGCATTTTAGCTAACTGATATTTCTGCCAGATTAAGTGCCAAATTGATTAGAATCATTTGACTTCAATAAAAACTTACTAGATTCTGATTTACCTATCCAAGGAGATAATCGATGAGGTTTAAACATTTACTTATTTATAATACTTAAATTTTCTAGAAATTTGTTTTCCCAAAAAATGGGAAAACCCCAATAATAGGGACAAAAAAGGAGCAAAAAAAAACTTTATTTACAGCCTCAAAAAGTAATAACCCCTGGCGTTTCCGAAAAGCCAAAATAGAGTAAGAAAAAGTAAAAAAAAATATAAATGAATAAAGTAATCATTCCTGTCATTGCTATTCTTTTATTTGTAAATATTTCATTTATAATTAAGAATAATAAAATTTCTTCCAATGAGAATTGGTATTTATGTAGTAATTGTTGTAAAACAAAAAAGGCTTCTGCGGCTCCTTGGGAAAGTGGATGTAGAAGTTCATCTTCAAAAACGCATAACTATCAATTTTGTGGTAAAGCGGGTAGCTATAATCAAACGTGCAGAAAATGTGATGCTGAAGTTTATCTAAAGCAAGGAACTTCTCCAAGTGCATCAAGATGCTGTGCTTCTGGAGGTACACATACATGGTATAATAAATAAAGATGGTCTCCGAATAGCTTAAATAGAGTAAAAATTATATTAGAACAATTAAAATTTAAAAAATGAAAAAAAATGTTTTCTTAATGTTAATTCTATTGTTCTCGACGCAAAAGATTTTTGCACAATCAAAAAAATATTGTGCGTTTAATTCTAATGGTAAGTATGAAGTTAATTTGTCGAATGATGGATCACATAATGCTTTATTTAACTTGTACGATAATTACGGGGATTTAAAAAAGACAACACAAGGTCAATGGTCTATAAGAGATGAGGGAGTCTATGGAGCTGCATATGCTTTAACATTTGTATTTACGGGTAAAAATTCAAATTTGCCATCAATGAAATTTATATGTCAATATGATGGAGAAGGACAATTGCAAGCTTTAATAGACAGCCAAAATAGAACTTGGAATCTTTGCAGATAATTAATTACTAAAAATCAAGGCAGTCTCTCAAAAAGCCAAAATAGAGTAGGAATAATTTAAAAAACAATTAAAATTTAAAAAATGAAAAAAACAATTTTATCAAATCTAGTATTATACGTTTCGCTTTTTTTAAGCTCTTGTAGCTCCTCAACCTCAACCACAGGTAATATTACAGCTAAATTTTCTTTTGAATTGGATGGAGTAAGGTATCAAAATACAATTAATCTACCCGCCTCAAACCCAACTGTAATCCAAGGAGCTTGTGGTTATGTCACCTCAGATCAAGGGATGGTTTCATTAGCTATGTCTATGCCAAAAACTACTGATCCATCAATTGTTATTACAATACCATCAAATCCAAGGCAAGGAAGTTTTACAATTACACCATCAAGCTTTACAAATAATGCTTCATATGCAGCAATTACTTGGATACCTACTCCTACTAACATGCAATCTTATAATTCACATATAGGAAATAGCAATAATTCAAATTTTACTGTAAATATATCTTCTTATGATCCTAGATCGGCTTTTAATAATCCAAACTTTGCAACTAATCCAACCAATATAGGTTTGGTAAAAGGAACATTTAGCGGAACTTTATACAATCCTCAATCAGGTCAAAAAGTAACAATCACGAATGGCTCTTTCGAAGCTATTAACATGAAATAAATATGCGCTTTTACACCTGTGGATAGCTAACACGGATGAATCTGACTATTTGGAGGGTTAATGAAACATATTATGTTCAGATTTACGACGCCTCGAGTACCCTGACAGAGAATAGAAAGATAGTGTTACAGTAAAAGATTAAAAATCAAGGCGGAATCCGAAAAGCTAAAATAGAGTAGGAATTATATTAAACAAATTAAATTTTTTAAAAATGAAAAAAATTACGTTACTTCTAGTCTTATTTACAATTTTAGTTTACCATTCTAATGCTCAGAATGGATTAGCTCTAGGACTCCGTTATGGCATTGGGATTAATAGTATCTCGTCAGACCCTTCAAATCCGAATGCTAATTCAAGAGTTTCAGTTTTGAATACTGCTGCAATATTAGAAAAAGGAATCAGTGAAATTTTTGCTATACAAGCAGAGTTAGGATTGTCAGATAAAGGCTATAGTTCGTCTCCCGTAGATTATAGCCTTAAGTATCTTGGACTTAATGTATTGCCTAAAGCTAGATTTGGCAATGATATGATTGAAGGATTTGGATTCTTAGGGTTAGGCATCGATATGAATTTGTCAGCATCAGTATCAGCAAATGGACAATCCATGGATATGGATAACGTATCTGGAATGAACTTGTCTGGAATTGTTGGAGGAGGTGCTGCCTACAAATTGAGTTCAGGCAAATTATTCTTTGATGCAAGATATAATATGGGCCTTTCAAATACATATAGTGGTTCTGGACCTCTTTCAATCAAGGTAAATCAAATAGGAATCAATATAGGTTATCTTCATAATTTTTAGAATTATATTATTTTAAATTTCATGAAACCCCCCCGAAGAATTCTTCGGGGATTTTTTTTATTACATAAATCCATTTTTATGTATTGAAAGCGATGAATCACTCTCCTATCGATACTAAAAAAATCTAACAGATCTGCAGCATAAAATCCTGCGTAAAGCGGTCTAGAGATTACAGCCCTAGTCCCTGATTCATTTTGACCCCTAAAGTAGGATCAATACCTGTGACCATCTCCGCTATTTTCTTCTTTCGAGTGACCGATTCTTTAGCAAATATATTGGCTATCTCATCGGACTTGGTCAGTATGAAATGCTTGTGAATGTAATGTTTAGAGGGGATTTCATAAATATCTTTTATGCTTAGCTCTAGATTATCCATAGCTTTCTTCGCATCGCTCTCTAGTACATCTATCCCGTCGATATGATATTTATATACTGCATTTCTAAATTTGTCATTAGAGCCTGATAGCATAGCCAGAACCATGCCTACTTTAGATTGCTGGCCACTAATATCCATAGCTTGGCTCGCTTGCCACCCTCTTACTGGACTGCCTGCCACACTAAGATTTGGTGGAACTAAATTGCATAAATTATTACATTTATCGAGTAGAGCCTGACCTGCTTTAAATCCAAAGGTTTCATTCTCCATAGCTATGATATAATATGCGTAAAAAGCTAAGGTCGCGGAGAGATTACTTATATAATTATTATCTGCATAGTCTATAGGCTGATTTTCTATATACTCAAACGGTATGGTAGGATCTTTGTGTCGAAGAATAGGAGATGAATAGGTAGCATTAAATACAGGCCGCTCAGACTGAATAGTAAATTCGGCGGTAAAGGCATTTTCCTTGCTAGCGTCTGTGATATTAATCGTTAAGAAGCAATTTATTCTCTGATGAGCGGCATAGTTTTCATCCGTCCATTTCCGCAGATTCATAAATTCTGATATACTCTTTTCGAGATTGGTGAAAACTGACTTGTTGATGGACGAAGTATTGGCATTGAGAATAACCTGAACTTTACAATTGAGCTCCTGTGCAGAAATCTCCCTGATCCCAAAAGAAAATAAGGTAGTCAATAAAACTAGAACTAATCGCATATACTGAAAAAGTTTGATTCAATGTAGTTATTTATATCCACCGCCACTTCGAGTTTAGACTTTAACTCATATTTCGTTGAATTATTTTCTTTATCTATAATCACAATCTGATTTGTCGCATGCTGAAATCCAGCTCCCTTATCATTCAATGAATTTAAAACGATCATATCCAGATTCTTTTTCGCTATTTTTTGTTTGGCGTTTTCCTCTTCATTATTGGTCTCTAGAGCGAAGCCTACTATAACTTGATTAGCTAATTTATTCTTACCCACCTCGGCAAGAATATCCACAGTTTTAATCAAATCTAGTGAGAATTGATCTCCCGTTTTTTTTATTTTTTCATGAGCCACTGCCCGCGGTCTATAATCTGCTACTGCTGCTGAGAATATACCTAACCGAGCCGACTTTATCACACGCATCACTGCCTGATACATATCATCTGCAGATTCTACCCTTACTACCTTCGCTATTTGATTTGGTATTTTCTCTGAAGAAGGTCCTAAAATTAGAGTTACTTCCGCGCCTCTATTTGCTAAGTCCTCTGCGATGGCTATTCCCATTTTTCCACTCGATCTATTTCCTATAAATCTCACAGGATCTATAGCTTCATAAGTAGGTCCGGCTGTGACTAGGCATTTGACCCCTCTTAGAGAACTCACAGTTTTATTATATCTTTTTTTCGATTAAATAATGATTTCTATCTGACGAAGATCGTGAAATTAATTCGCCCAAAAATCCTGCTAAAAACATTTGCGAACCCATAATCATCAGCGTGAGTCCAAAATAAAAATAAGGACTGTTGGTAACCAAGGCTGCAGCCTCGCCAGAGGCCAAGGCACAATATTTCTGAAATCCTAAATAAGCTGCCATAATCATACCCGCGAAAAACATAACTACACCGAGCGTACCAAAAAAGTGCATAGGACTCTTGGAAAACCTAGAGACAAAAGTAATGGACATCAAATCTAGAAATCCAAATATAAATCGCTCCAGACCGAACTTAGTAACGCCATATTTCCTAGCCTGATGCTGCACTACTTTTTCCTTTATTTTGACGAATCCTGCACGCTTAGCCATAATAGGAATGTAGCGATGCATTTCGCCATAGACTTCGATAGACTTCGTCACCTTACAATTATAGGCTTTGAGCCCACAATTAAAATCGTGCAAATAAACTCCACTCATTTTCCGTGCGGCCCAGTTGTATATTTTAGTAGGAATGGTCTTAGAAATAGGGTCATGACGCTTCTGCTTCCAGCCGCTCACGAGATCTAACTTATCTTCAGAAATCATTCGGTAGAGCTCTGTTATTTCTTCAGGGCTATCTTGAAGATCTGCATCCATCGTAATAACCACATTGCCTTGAGCTAGCTTGAAACCTTCATGCAGCGCAGCACTTTTGCCATAATTTCGTTGAAACTTAATGCCCCGCACAAAAGCAAACTCTGACGACAATTTCACTATGACTTCCCACGAATTATCCCTGCTCCCATCATCCACCAGTATAGCCTCATAGCTAATATTCATTTTATCCACCACAGATTTAATCCATGAAATCAGTTCAGGTAAACTCTCGTCCTCATTGTATAGAGGTATGACTATAGATAAATCCATTATTTTTTATTGTGAAATAAACTACTCGTTATAAAACCAAAGATAGCGCTAAAAACAGAAAAGGCTATTATATAGATATTAAAATATAATAAATACTGCTTCCAATTATTTAGTTCTGGGATAAACCCAGGTTTGATCACCAACTGGATCAGGAGGACAGAAATATAGTAAAATATACCCTGCATCATACCACTCTGTATGGCCGCCTTGATCCCCTCTGACCAGGAAAGGGTGTACCCATTAGCTCGCTTAGTGAACAAAACAGAGAACATAGTATTGAAGAAAAGTAACCCTGAAATCAAAATGAATCCTAATGACTTCTCAGGTAGTGGCTGCACCAAAATGATATTAATCCCAATAGTCAAAAAGCCAAAAATAATTCCAATAAGGAGGGATGGTTTCAAGTAGGGTTAGATTTTAGAAGTTAGATATGAGAGGAGAAATTTGTGAGATTAGATGTAGAATTGTTGTTTTCCATTGGCAATAAGTCCTACAATTTTAGTAGAAAACGTCTTTAGCATAAACGGGGTGTTTTTGCTTTTAGAGGCATTATTCGCTGCCGTTAGAGTGGAGCTCGCCTGCATGTCTAATATGGTAAATGCCCCTGATATTCCAATATTAAATACGGGCAAATCAAGACCTAAATATTTCGCTGGAGTTAAAGATAGCAGATCAATACAGGCTTCTAAATGATCTTTTCCCAAAGTATCTATGCATGTGAGCACGGAGGTTTGCAAATTAATAGCTCCTACATTCGCTTGATCGAATTCGAGCATTTTTTCTTCGGGAGTGCATGGTGTATGTTGCGAATAGACTATGTCTATCTGACGCTCTCTTGCCGCTTTGACCATAGCTCTTTGATCTTTGACTGAGCGCAGCGGGGGATTGAGTTTAAAACAAGTATCATAATCCTTTACTTCATTCTCATTGATAGATAAGTGCATACTGCTGATAGAGCTATAAAATTGCTTTTTATTTTTATTGGCTGCATGAATGATTTTGAGACTCTCCGGTGTAGTAATATTTAAAAATAGAATGTCGGTATCAGTATACTGAGCCAGCTGAATAATCTCTGAAACCGCCATAACCTCTGCTTCCTTAGGAATACCTTTATAACCGAGCATGAGCGACATGATTCCCTGATTCACTTGCCCATTTTTTGACAATATTTTCTTCTCGGGGTGAATCATCAATTTACCTTCCAATCCCTGACTATAGAGCATGACATTTTTTAGAACACCAAGACCTGGAGAAACTTCATTTCCATCACTAAAGGCAACTGCTTCTGCCTGCTTCATATCCATAAAAGCGGCTATTTCGTGTTCGTTTTTAGTCATGTTTCCTATAGGTAAAACCTGACAGATAGACTCCCTATTTTTTGATTTTAGGAAAGCTATATCTGACTTACTCTGGGTCAGCTTATCTGCAGTAGGCATATGGGCCACATAGGCAAATCCTCCTCTTGAAGCTGTCTCTAAAAAACTATCGAGGGTCTCCGCTTCTAATCTAAATGGCTCTCCTGAGCTGGCATTCAAATCTACAAAGGCAGGAGACAATACCAACTGCTTTCCTTCTATAACTTGGCACCCCTTTTTAGATGTCGAATTTTTTTCAGCCCGAATGATTTGCCCCTTATCTACTTCTATGTCTAGTTTCTTGCCAAAGAAGGGAGAGCGAATGTCTTGTATTAAGACGTTTTTGATTAAAGATTTCATCAAAGAACAAATCTAGGTGATTTAGAAGAAATGGATAAGAAAATCTTGATTTATACTAAACTGCTTTTTTAGAATCTACTTATATTTACCCTCAAAGAAATACCAAACATGATAAAATTGAAAATAGGCGATCATGAAGCACAGGAATTTTCAGACGAGCAGATTCGTGCTTTTAAGAATGATTTAGATGTGAAGGAAATCAAGCCATATACATATAGCGTGATTCATAATCATAAAAGCCATGAAATAGCCATAGCCAAGATTGATAAAGATACTCGAACCATATCCTTGACAATAGATGGCATAGCCACGCAAGTGAAGTATGCCAATAAAATGGATTTACTTTTAGAAAAAATGGGGATAGATACTTCTGCCACGACCAAGCTGGCGCTGCTAAAAGCCCCTATGCCAGGACTGGTAGTGGAGTGGTATGTAAAAGAAGGCGACCATGTGCAGGCTGGTGATAAGCTCCTGATACTGGAAGCTATGAAAATGGAAAACGCCATTAAATCTACCGGAGAAGGCGTCATAAAGAAAATACATGCTAGCAAAGGACAGGCAGTAGAAAAGAATCAATTATTGATAGACTTTCAGTAATATTTTGGCCTTGCATTCACGTAAGCTTGCCCTCATTGCTAACCTTGCATCCCGAAATCATCAAGATCAATCGAGATTTGATCAATATGTACTGGATACACTAGAAAAACAACAGATACAAGTAATCTTGTATAAAACTATTAATCTAGAAGACTTAGAAAATGCAGTGAAAGACTGTTTAGAGGCTGACATAAAAGAATTCGTGGCTATAGGAGGCGATGGGAGTCTTCATCATTTAATCAATCAACTATTCGCCCACACAGATGATATAGCACAAATAAAGTTAGCTATAATCCCTAAAGGCACAGGTAATGATTATATTCGAAATTTCAACTTCAAATCCAAGCGCGAGATTATTGAATCAATTCTTTCTGAGAAGTATACTCAAGTAGATCTCGGTTGTCTGCACTATTCAGGTGGCCAGCATTATTTCATCAATATGCTAGGTATAGGATTCAGTGCAGCAGTAGTAAAAAATCTCATTAAATATAAATGGCTAGGAGGGCTTAGTTATTATTTTGCCTTGATAGAAACTTTCTTCCGCTACCAGTCTCAGGATATATCGATAGAGCTAGATGGAAAAACCTATCAATACAGTTGCTTTCAGCTCTCCATAGGTATAGGAAAATATGCAGGACATAACATGAAACTATGCCCAAACGCTGTCATTAATGACGGATTATTAGATGTCAATATTATAGAAAAAGTCAGCTTGTGGGAGTTGATTCGCTATCTGCATACCTTAAAGGATGGCAGCTACCTGCAGCATATCCCCTCTAGAAGTTTTCAAGCTAAAGAAGTCAAACTACTCAATGTGTCTTATCTAAATTGTGAAGCAGATGGAGAAGATATAGCATGCCCTAAAAAAGTGACTATTTTTAGAAAACGTATTTTAATGCCGACTGCTGCTAATTAAGAATTGAGAATTAATAATTAAAAATTAAATTTGTAAGAGTAACCCATCTCTATATGATAGAAATAAAAGAAATAGATTTAACCAATTCTAGCCAGAAAAAGACTTTTGTCAATTTTGATTATAATATCTACCAGAACTATCCTAACTGGGTAGCTCCTCTTCGCATGGAGGTCAATCAGCGATTGAATACAAAAAAACATCCCTTCTATAAGATAGGAGTTATCAAAGCCTTTATGGCCTATAGAAATAATCAAGCGGTTGGCAGAATAGCAGCTATTGATAATTATAAATACAATGAATTTCACGCGAGCAAAATTGGATTCTTTGGCTTTTTTGAATGCATAGACGATCAAGAAGTAGCCAATGCATTACTAGAAAAAGTAAAAGAATATCACCTTCAAGCAGGCAATAGTTTTCTTCATGGCCCTGTCAATCCATCGACCAATTATGAATCAGGACTTTTGATAGAAGGATTCGATGATCCTCCTAAGATTATGATGACATACAATCCACCATACTACATCAAATTATTGGAAGGATTTGGTATGAACTTGGAGATGAAAATGCTTGCTTATAAATTTGAAGAAGAGGATGTATTGAAAAATGAAAAATTTCTTCGTGTCAAGGATGTAGCTCTCATGCGCTCCAAATGCACGCTTAGATTTATTGATCCTAAAAAATTAAATCTAGAAATAGAACATATCAAAAAAATATATAACAAAGCCTGGGAAAACAACTGGGGTTTTGTACCCATGAGTGATCCAGAGCTAGAACTTATGGCCAATGAACTCAAACTCATACTAGATCCAAGTCTAGCTCCCATGATAGTCAATGAACACGGAGAGGTCATTGCCTTCGCACTTGCTATGCGCGATATCAATCAAATCACCAAAGACTTTAATGGAAATCTTTTTCCATTAAACTTTCTTAAACTCATATTTAATAAAGGAAAAATGGATTGGCTAAGAGTGCTACTCCTAGGCATTCTGCCGGAATATAGAGGAAAAGGCCTAGATGCGGTTCTATATTATGAAATCATAAAAAATGGCTTTGATTTAAATATAAAACATGCCGAAGCCAGTTGGATTTTAGAATCCAATGAAGGTATGAATAAAGGTGTACAGGTAGTTAATGGCCAGAAATATAAAACCTATGGTATCTATCAACTACAGATAGGAAGTGAATAGAACTAAACTAATACTAGTAATTATTATCAAAGAAATATGAATCATAGTAAAATAATCAGTTTTATTTTTTGCACTTTCGCACTAGTGAATGGATATTCTCAAGATAGCACTACCACAGCGGGAATCTTCGAAGGAAAGGTGACCTATATACATCAAATTCTAAGTCCCAATAAAGAACTAATTTCTGATGAAGAATTTTTTCGAGACATGCCTAATGCAGGCAAATCGATAGTCACGCTATACGTTAAAGCTAATCAATATAGATGGGAATACGAAAATAGAATAGAATATTATAATCCAAAAAATCAACAATTGGCCATTGTATCGAAACGAATTCAAGACTCCGTATACTATACTCCAGCATCGATAGTAGAAGATAAGATAGAAAAAATAGTAAAATCTAATTTGACTAAAAAACTCCTTGGCTATGAACTCACGGCACAAGAAATTCATACAAAATGGGATACTAAAACTTTTTTCTATTCCCCATTAGCATTAAAAACCAATTCCACTTTTTGGAGAAATCATAAGTACAATTACCTTTCCGAAATGACTGCTATAGCTATGGCTTTTCCAATGATTATCCATCATCAAAGTCTTTTAGGGAATTGGATTTTGGCCGTGTCTAAGATAGAGCCGATGAAATTGGATGATACTGTTTTTAATATTACCAGTTCTAAATAGGAAGAAAATCTACTCCTTTTTAAACACAAGATAGCAGCAATAAAAAACTACCAGTGCCACAATACTAGATAAAAGTCTCTACCTATTGCACCTAGCATGGTAGGTAAGCAGACTGAAAAGCCAAGAGTACAATACATTGCGATAAATCTCCGGCCTTTGACTGCTATGACATCATGAGCATTCGATTCTTCTGCTTGAAGATTGTCTTCGTTAATAACTCATCTATAATTCAAACATTAAAAAGGTGATAAATGATTTTTTAAAGAATTATCGTCTCACTATATTTAATTTTTATCTTTCGCTGGAACAACTATATAATATGGCACACTTTCCCGTTGTCCATTGCTCACTATTATTTTTAGCGTTCTAGGTTTTTTCATAGGCTCTAGTATAGCTAGATTATTTTTAAGTTCATAAGGAAGACCATCTAACCATGCCGAGACCTTGTGCTTTTTGCAAACTGGCCATAGATTGATTTCGCTTTTTTCATTGACAAGAATTGTGTCCTTATATCCTATTGGCTCCGGTATTCTATAATTGATTCCTTGCTTATCCATCCAATCTAACTCTAGACCAAGTCTATCATAAAAATCATATATATTTCTCAAATCATCGGGCATGAAAAAAATTTCACTCAAAGCCTGCATTCGAGGATAGACCATGTACTCAACCTTCTTCCAATCCTTCATGTACTCAGTCCAAACATTGCCCTGTGCGCCTAGTATATATCTGAAATTTGTATCATAAATACTAAATGGACTGTACTTGTAATAAAAAATATCTTCTAATGTATTCTTACCACCAATATTAACAGGCTCCTCTTTGGATTTACTATATCCGTGATCGAAATACAACGGTTTCCCAGGTGTCATTATGGCATCATGTTTCGCTTTTGCTGCTGCTATGCCGCCGGACTCTCCTCTCCAGCTCATCACAACAGCATTTGGTGCTAGACCGCCTTCTAGTATTTCATCCCATCCTATGATTTGCCGTCCTTTACTATTCACGAACTTTTCTACTCTAGTGATAAAATAGCTCTGAAGTTCGTCCATTGCATGAAGCTTATTTTCTTTCATAAAACTGCGACATATTGCAGAATTTTCCCAGGTTTTCTTCACCACTTCGTCTCCTCCTATATGGATGTATTTAGATGGAAATAATTGGATGACTTCACTCAGTATATCCTCCACAAATTGATAGGTAGACTCCTGGCATGGGCAGAGCACTTCATCATAAACACCCCATCTTTTGCCCACTTCCACAAGCTTGCCAGTGCAGCTCAGATGAGGGTAGGCTGCGATAGCTGCTAGCGTGTGACCAGGGATATCGATTTCAGGCACTACCGTTATAAATCGTTCCTTCGCATAGGCCACGACTTCTTTGATTTGATCTTGCGTATAAAAACCAGCTACTGGTATACTGTCATAATTTCCCGTGCCTTCAGGATTTGTTTGTCTGCCGACAATAGTGCCACTTCGATAGCTACCTACCTCCGCTAACTTGGGATATTTTTTTATCTCTATTCGCCAACCCTGATCTTCGGACAAATGCCAATGGAAATAATTAAACTTATATCTTGCCATCATGTCGAGATATTTTTTTATCTCATCTATAGTGAAAAAATGTCGACATACATCGAGGTGCATACCTCTGTATTTAGCCCTTGTACCATCTATGATTTCCCCTTCAGCCAAGGTGCCATTTTCATCTAATTTTTTTAATGTCTGCAATGCGTAATAAGCGCCAACTGTTCCTGCTTGAATGGTAATGTCATTTTTAGACATACGCATTCTATAGTTATCTCTTGAATATTCTGTCGTATCTATTTCCAAATCTATACGCGCGTAACTCCTACCTGCATCATTAGAATTTAAAAACTTCTTGACATAGTTAATATTAAAAAAACTATCAGGACAATAGCCCACTATTTGCAATCCCTTGATACTAAATTTTTCTCCTGAAACCCTTGAAAAAAGAGGCTTAGGCACGAGACCGTATTGCTGGGAATAGCTATGAGTGAATAAAAAAAAGGTGAGGATTAAACAGTAAGTATTTCTTCTAATCATAATAACTTTCAAATTGCTAAACACAAATTTAAACCAAAGTACGGACTTAGATTAAAAATATTATATCTACCATAATTAAGACGAAATTCTCGCAAGTAGGGAGTGTATGAGAGTTTTACAAGTTAAAGTGGAATTCACAACCCTAGTAAATTGGCGATACGCTAATTTAAAAAAATCACCTCAGCAACCCAGCGCTCCATCTTACCTCGTAAATGGATTTGAGGTAGCTCGTTTTAAGGTCTATCAACTTTTCCTGAGCTTCTAGCGCCTTTACTTCTCGCGCGTTGATGGTAAATAGATTGCTCTCTCCATTTCTAAATTTGGTCTCTTCCGCTCGAACCATGGTGCGATAGTTTTCAAAATTCTCATATTGGAGTTCGCTTAGTTTTTCATAGTTTAGATAGTTGTTGAAATAATTTTTTATTTTTATAGCGATATCTTGCTGTTTTTGTTGCAGGGCTAGTTCTCCATAATTGAGTTTAAGCTTGGCATTTCTCACGTTTGAACGACCTTCTGATAGACGAAGTGGTACATCGAGCTTGAGACTATATTGATAGTTATTTGAGAAAAGCCGGGTGTCATTTATTTGAAAATTCTGCGGGGCCGCATTATTAAGAAATTTATAATTAAAATCTAACTTAGGAAGTAGATCTTGGAAATAAATTTTTCTATCCACTCTATAGTAGCTGACTTGTTCCTGATACATTTTGATCTCTGGATGACTACTCAGACCTTGCTCCAATATAGATTCGTAGATGAGATTAGGCTTGTAGGATCTATACTTTATATCCCAATTTTCAGAAGGCCTGACATTGGCTGGAATCTGATAGGGAGTTCCGCTCTCCAGCCATAAGAATACGGAGAGTTCATTGCCAGCGTTTAGAAACTCTGTCCAGCGTTTTTCTTTCTCTATCTGGAAACTCAATAATTGTGTTTTGACTTCTATAGAATCAATGGCCGGTCGCTCTCCATAGACGATACTCTTGGTTACGAATTCATTTCGTGCTAGATTATTTTTCACTAATTCATCTAGAATCCGATAAGACTCATAAGCCTTGACCCAGTCCCAATATGCCTTCATAGCATCAAGAAGGATGTTGTTCACGATATTTGCCTGCTCGTGTTGCGTCATTCTCGACATAATTTTTGCTTGTTCCAGATAACCTCTGCGCTTATCATAAATCAAATTTTTAAGAAGTGGGACCGTCACTCCTAAATAAGAAACATCGCCTTGAGTGAGCGAATTATCTAGACGCTGTCCTCCCTGATTTACAAATCCTCCTTCAAAATCTATACCAAACCAAGTAGGTATTTCTACACCCAGCTCTGTATATTCGTAATAGGATTCGTTTTTGAGAGCTTTGGCTCCCTGGCCACCAGAGAGTCTGGGATCAAAAGAACCTCGTTGATTCAGAATATTATTTTCAGCTACTTCAACCTTAATCGCTGCTTGACGAAGCACTGGGTGATACTTCTTTAAAATAGAAACCACCTGCTCAGGTCTTAATTCATTAGTAAGTTTAGTATCTGTCTGACCTAATAACGGCCTATCAGAAAGTAATGATATAGAAACTATAAAAATGAATAGTTTATTTTTCAAGGGTTTTTTATTCATTATTAATTATCACATGCAATTCACATAAAAATTATCATCGCTTTGTGTATAAATTAGCTCGATAATTTTTATTTTCATTTCACTTTTTTGATTTCACATTAGAATTTACTTTATAATAATCAGGTGGGAAGCCATTTATATTTCGCCATAGTTCGTACCAAATAGATACATTTTTCAAAAGAACGATGCTCTTAGCTCCAGAACCTACTTTTATCTGTCGAGGCCATGGTTTATCGTCTCTATCTGGTGTTACCAGCACTCTAAACATACCATTCTCGCTAATTGTATTTTCAAAGGCTACAATTTCTCCGCCAAATGTACCATAGCTTCCCTCGGGCCAACCAGTAAATACAATCGTAGGAAATCCATCAAATATGAGCCGTACTTTCTGACCTCTATCTATCAAAGGTAGATCCACAGGACGCACAAATACTTCTACAGCGAAATTGCTAAGCCCTGCAGGAACAACTGTCCCAATACTTTCGCCGTCTTTTATAATCTCTCCAATACCCGATTTTTTTACCTGAACTACTTGACCATCTTGTGGTGCCGTGATGACATACATTTTGTTTCGCATTTGGTAATTCGTTGCCTGATTATCTAGCTTGGCGGCATCTGCTAGAGAGGCATTCGCATCGCTCAATGAAGATAATCGCTCCCCTTCTGCCTTTTGCATTTTTTCCATATACTCTTGTATGGCACTATTTTGCTCCACTTGGTTATTTTCGATCTCCTGCTTGGTTTGTGCTATTTTATTTTCGATGACTGTTTTTTTGGCAGTTGAATTTTGATAAGCTAACTCTCTCTGCTGCAATTGAGTTTGAGATACCAATCCTTCCTGAAACATTTTACGCTGCCTATCTCTTTGGTCTAGGGCGAACGTATAATCGTTGTTGGCTGCTACTAGCTCGGCTTGCTCAGCTTTTAGCTTACTTCGCAATTGATTGAGATAATTTTTCAATTGCTGAATTTTCAATTCTCTTCCCTTCTCTATTGCTTGTATCTGCATCTGAGTAGTGGCTGCTTTACCTTTGTAATAATCTATACTATTTCGCTTTGCGATGGCCTGCTCTCTCGTCCGCTCTACGAGCAGCGGGTCTAGGTAGTCATCCTTGACCTCAGATAAAAATAAGATTGTATCCCCTTTACGCACCATGTCACCCTCTTTTACATACCACTTGGCTATTCTGCCCGCTATTTGAGTTTGAATATCTTGAGGCCTATTTTCTTGCATTCTCGTTGTGACGAGTCCATTGCTTTGAATATTCTGCGTCCATGGAAGAAATAAAAATAGAATAAAAAATAAAATGAGTCCTTTTAGCCAATTGCTAAATCGTATGACTCGTTTCTCACTGTATATTTCGCTCGGAGATTTTAAATTATACTCGTTCATCTTAATTCCTTAATAGTGGCTTCGCCATCCGTTAAACTTATCATTCGATCACTTATTTGCCATACCTCTTCATCGTTCGCTATAATAAAAATAGTAGTATGGTTCTTAATCTTCTGCAAATATGAGATTAATAATTTTTTCTCTGAATCGAACAGACCTATAAATGGTTCATCCATAAATAGTACCTTAGGCTGGTGAACTAATGCTCGCAATAATATAATTTTTTTAACCATATTGGTAGAAAGCCTAGATCCGAATGGCTCTAGAGTGGATTCTAGTCCATTCGAATTTCCTTGGATAATCGATTGGAACTTCAATTCCCTAATCAGCGCCATCACCTCGTCTATAGATATCCCTTTCTTACCTAAGGTGATATTCTCTAATATACTACCCGATATAATTTCTTGATTTCTAAAATAAAAACCGCAGTACTGCCTAAAGGAAGCGGCAGAATAGCTAGAAAGTTCTATATCATCTACTCGCAGGCTTCCATCATAGTCCCTATATAACGATGCTAGTGTATGTAAAAAGGTTGTTTTACCATCCCCCTCATTACCCACAATCACGTTTATTCCATTAGCTGGTATGGATAAGGTTAAATTTTTAAGTACTTCTTTCTTTGAATCCTCAAATTTAAAATTAAAATTGGACAATTGATACGCAGGTCCTCCTCCCTGGCTTGGTGGCTGCCATTCATAGTGACTATTCCGTTCTAGCGGCTGTTCCATTATACTCTCTAACTTAGAGAGACCCGCAGCCACATCATAAAGACTATCTAAATGATATATTAGTTTTTCTGTTGCACCAATGACCATCAATATAACTATTTCTGCCGCAATAAATTCTCCAATATTTATTTTCTGCTCTATGAGGAGATAAGTACCTATACCCAGCATGGCGGCCGTGATCAAGACTTTGAATGCAATGAGAGCTTTGTATTGAACAATCAGGACGCTGAAGTGTTTGTTTCTATCTTGGAGATAAATGGAGGCTAACTCATCTGATTTCCTAACCGCTAGGTCTGAGTTTTGTGAAAACTTAAAGGTGCGAACCGCACGTGCAATATCCTCTAACCAAGAGGCCAATTCATATTTATCATTGCTCTCCTTAAGCGAAGTCAATAATCCTAGGTTGGAGGTATATTTTAATATTAACCAAAGAAGTACTATCAAAAAAATACCGAATACAATAAAACTACTTTCATAAAACGCCAAGACAATAAGTCCTATAATTATCTGAATGGAGGCTAGCGGTATATCGAGCAGTAGCTTTGACAAGCCTTTTTGAATACTAAAAATTTCAAAGTAGCGATTGACCTTTTCAGGTAGATAAAATTTATTGTTGTCCTGAAGATCTATTTTAAGCAATGTCTCTGTAATTTCAATGGCACTTTTTGCAAAAATTTTCTGCTGTAATATTTCTATGAGTTTTATCAGATTTAGATTTAAAACCCCTACAATAAATACTCCTAAAATGACAAGAATAATCAAGACATAAATAGAGACAACAAGCTGCGCCCCAAAACTAAATCCAATAATAGCCTGAATACCCAAGGGCAATGAAAGCTGAACCAAGCCACTCAGTATGGCGAATGAATAAATGGCCGAAATTTCCTTTTTATAATCCCGGGCTAAATTTAATACCCGAGACCAAGTTTGTATTGTGCTTATAATCTTATATTTATATTTACAATAATAGCATTACTATTACAATTAAATGTATTTATATTGTTTTTAGTTCCAACTATAACATTTTTTATATATTTGCACTTATTTTTATGGAGGTACATTTTAGTTTTGATATCAATCCACTGCTGTTTAAAAAAAATCCAGAGGAGTCTGCCATTGGCCGACAAATTGTAGGAAATAGTATTGAATTGATCCATGAGCTGGGCATTGAAAACTTTACCTTTAAAAAACTAGCATCAAAGATACAGCATACTGAAGCAACAATATACCGTTATTTTGAAAACAAACAAATGCTGCTGCTCTATCTAGTTAATTGGTATTGGCACTATTTAGATGTATTGATTGACTTCAAATTACAAAACTTAACAGACCCAAAACAAAAGTTAGAAGAGGTCATAGCTGTTTTGAGCCAAAGTTTAAAAAATACGCAGCTGACTTCTTATTATAATCTCGAGGCTATGTTTCATATAGTAATAAAGGAAGGCAACAAGGTTTATCTAAACTCGAATGTTAAAGAAATTAACAAAATACAAGTTTATAAACCGTTTAAGGATTTGTGTGAGAAACTGTCCTTACTATTCCGTGAATATAATCCTGACTATGAATTTCCCCGCTCCTTAGCGAGCACGCTCATAGAGGTATCTCACTTGCAAATTTTTTTCTCGGACAATCTACCTAAACTCACTGATGTGAATCCAACGAATAAGTATAATTATATTCAAAGATTTTTAACTACCCTAATTTTTAAATCACTCAAATAGAATTATATGGAATTTTTAGTCCCACTTATTACCCTCATTATTTTAGAAGTCATCCTAGGGATAGACAATGTTATTTTTATATCCATTTTAGCTGATAGACTGCCACAAGAGCAGCGAGATAAGCTCCGATACTGGGGTCTAGGGCTTGCGATGGCTATGAGACTTGTCCTATTATTTTTCATTTCCTGGATATTAAAACTGGACAATACCTTATTCACCTTTTTAGGAATACCCTTTTCTGGGAAATCTCTCATATTAATCTTAGGTGGTCTTTTTCTTCTATATAAAGCTACCAAAGAAATCTACCATCAGACAGAAAGTCCAGACAAAGACTCTCCAGTGCATACGAAGGCAAAGTCATTTAAACAATTGCTATTAGAAGTAATACTTCTCGACATCGTGTTTTCAGTAGACTCTATTATCACTGCAGTAGGTATGGTAGACGAGCTATGGATTATGTACACCGCTGTTATCGTAACAGTCGTTATCATGCTGATAGCCTCCAAACCCATCAGTGACTTTATCAAAAAACATAGCTCATTTAAAATTTTAGCACTTTGCTTCTTGATGATCATAGGTGTATCCTTATTAGGGGAAGGTCTCCAATTCCATATACCTAAAGGCTATATTTATTTCTCCATGTTTTTCTCGTTTATGGTAGATATTCTGCAGATGAGAGCTGGCAATAAATCTTCAACCAAAACTGCATAAGCTATTTCTATCTTGGCATATATTTTACCATATAAATAAGCTGTTTTATTCCTGCTAATAAAAAAGCGAGGCAACTTTCGGCTACCTCGCTTTTAAATTTGATTTAGATTTATTATCTTTTCAAATCAAATCGATCATTATTCATTACCTTGACCCAAGCTGCTACAAAGTCTAGGACGAATTTTCCTTTAGCATCTTGGCTAGCATAAACCTCCGCTAAGTTTCTTAGCTCCGAATTGGATCCAAAAATTAAATCCGCTCGCGTTCCTGTCCATTTTACTTTGCCCGTTTTTCTATCGTAGCCTTCGAAAATCTCCTTATCATCGTTGATAGGTCTCCAGGCAGTGGACATATCAAGAAGATGTAAATAAAAATCATTCGTAAGTACTTCTGGCTTATCTGTCAATACACCATACTTTGTATTATTGTAATTTGCACCTAAAACCCTCAAGCCTCCTATCAGGACAGTCATCTCAGGAGCTGTAAGATTTAGCAACTGAGCTTTGTCAATGAGTAACTCTTCCGTAGTTGCCGTGTATTTCTTTTTTAAGTAATTTCTAAATCCATCTGCTATAGGCTCTAAAACAGCCATAGACTGCACATCAGTTTGCTCTTGAAGTGCATCCATTCTGCCAGGACTAAATGGAACTTTCAAGGTATAGCCCGCTTTTTGTACTGCATTCTCTATGCCAGTATTGCCTGCTAAAACAATAAGATCAGCCATTGAAATCTTTGATGACTTTGACTTTTGATTAAATTCATTCTTAATTTTCTCATATACCTTTAATACTTTTTCTAGTTGCTTGGGATTATTTGCCTCCCAATTTTTCTGAGGACTAAGTTGAATTCTAGCCCCATTTGCTCCTCCTCTATTGTCAGAGCTTCTGAAGGTAGATGCCGAAGACCAAGCGGTAGAGACCATTTCACCTACAGACAAACCAGAATTTCTTAATTGAGTTTTTAATAGGGCTATTTCATCCTCATTGACCACTGGATGATTCAAGCTAGGTATTGGATCTTGCCATATCAAATTTTCTTTAGGGAGTTCTGGACCTAGGTATAATGAAGATGGTCCCATATCTCTATGGGTTAACTTAAACCAAGCTCGTGCAAACGCATCTGCATATTGATCAGGATTATTAAGATATCTTCGTGATATTTTTTCATATTCAGGGTCAAATCTCATGGATAAATCTGTAGTAAGCATCGTTGGCAATAATTTCTTGCTACTATCAAAGGCATCGGGAACCATTGGCTTGGCGTTTTTTGCTTGCCACTGATGAGCACCCGCAGGACTTTTTACGAGCTCCCACTCATGTCCAAAGAGTGCCTTGAAAAATCCCATTCCCCACTGCGTAGGAGTAGTAGTCCATGTCACTTCTAATCCAGAAGTTATGGCATCCGTTCCTTTTCCTGATTTATAGCTGCTCTTCCACCCAAATCCTTGTTCTTCTATACTAGCGGCTTCTGGTGCAGCACCTACATGGCTAGCAGGTCCTGCGCCGTGTGCCTTGCCAAAGGTATGTCCCCCTGCTATCAAAGCTACGGTTTCTTCATCATTCATACCCATTCTTCCGAAAGTCTCACGAATATCTTTAGCCGCTGCTAGCGGATCAGGATTGCCATTAGGTCCTTCTGGATTTACATAGATCAATCCCATTTGAACAGCAGCAAGAGGATTTTCCAAATTTCTGCCTTCGCTGTATCGCTTGTCATCGAGCCACTTCGTCTCCGATCCCCAATAAATGTGATCCTCAGGCTCCCATACATCTGCTCTGCCACCTGCATAACCAAAGGTTTTGAAACCCATAGTTTCTAAAGCCACATTGCCAGTCAATATCATTAGATCTGCCCATGAAATCTGAGCTCCGTATTTCTGCTTGATAGGCCATAAAAGTCTTCTTGCTTTATCTAAATTACCGTTATCTGGCCAGCTATTTTGTGGAGCAAAGCGCTGCAAACCCGCACGCGTGCCGCCTCTCCCATCTCCTGTTCTGTATGTACCAGCACTATGCCAGGCCATGCGAATGAAAAAAGGTCCATAGTTTCCATAATCTGCTGGCCACCAATCCTGTGATTGTGTCATTAAATCTTTTAAGTCTTTCTTAAGTGCGAAGTAATCTAGTTTCTTAAATTCTTCACGATAGTTAAAATTGGTAGCATAGGGATTCGAAAGTGAGGAATGCTGGCGAAGAATGCCTAGCTTTAGACTATTCGGCCACCAATCACTATTGGAAGTGCCACCGCCGCTAATTGTTTTCTTTTCCTTTTTTGCATGAAATGGACAATCCGCAATGGGATCCTTTTTTTCTTGTGCCTCTGCGCCGTAGACCCAAAATAACAAACTGGTAAACAATATTTTTTTCATACGATGAATTTTATAAATTTAAAGCAAAAATAGTTTTTATCTTTGATTGACAAAAACGATAGTTTAGATACTAATATTGATAGAATAGATGAACATAAGACAACTAGATTATATACTGGCAGTAGCAGAGTACCGACATTTCGAATTGGCCGCCGCTAAATGCTTTATCACACAGTCTACACTGAGCACCATGATAGCCAAGTTCGAAGATGAAATAGGTTTAAAAATCTTCGATAGAAAGAAAAAACCTTTGGAAGTCACCTTAGAGGGGCAGGCTATCTTAGAGCAGCTGCGTCTTATTCGTGGGAACTTTAGCCAACTAGAGGAAATGACCCAAGAAATCCGCGGAGAGATTCACGGAAAACTAACTCTATCGGTGATACCCACGATTGCCCCATATCTATTGCCGCTTTTCCTTCCCGACTTTGTAGCACAGCATCCTCAGCTACATATAGAGATAAGGGAAGAAACCACGGATGAAATCATTCGTAAGCTCCGAAGTAGAGAATTAGATATCGGTATATTATCTACGCCCCTCTATGAAAAAGATATTCGAGAATATCCATTATACGAAGAGCCCTTTCTACTTTTCGATAAACAGCTGCGGACCAAAGCAAATGTCAATATAAAAGAATTAGCCTTTAACCAATTGTGCCTTCTAGAAGAGGGGCACTGCATGCGAACGCAGGTACTCAATCTATGCGAGCTACATCGAAATAAGATAAATGCTAAACTCCATTTTGACTATAAGGCAGGCTCTATAGATAGCCTCATGCGATTCGTAAAAGCGAGCAATGCTTCCACGCTGCTGCCGTATTTAGCTGCCAAAGAACTATCGAAGGAAGATGCCATAAATCTGCATCCCTTCCTAGCGCCCATACCTATGCGGACGGTTGGCTTGGTCGTTCACCAGCATTTCGTAAAGAAAAAACTCCTGGTAAAACTAGAAAACAAAATAAAAGAATTAGTGCTCCCATTGCTACCCCTGACGAATGATCTTGTGAAGATATTAGAGCCTAGGTAAAAATAAATCTCTCAAGAAGCACCTAGATGACACGACTCTACAATCCAAAAAAACGACCCGCCAAAAGGCAGGTCGTTTTATCTAAATCAAGTATGCAGAAACTTATGCTTCTTCCACTAGAATATTAACTAAATTATTAGAACATTCTACTAATCCAGAGCCTATATTAAACTCTATAGCTTTGTTAGTATTATCTGCTACGACTACCTTACCCTTTTTTAGAGCAGATACAATAGCTGAGTGATTACTTAATAACTGGAAAGAGCCATCCAAACCAGGACATATGACCGAGATAGCCGATTCTGAGCTATATAATGTTTTTTCTGGTGTGATTATATGTAGTACCATCTGTTTGAAGTATTAAGAATTAGATATAAAGTATTAGGTATGTCGTAGGATAATTCCTAATTGCTTGTACTTTATACATTGTACATTTTTACGCTTGCGCCATCAATTTTTTACCCTTCTCTATCGCTTCATCTATTGTTCCTACTAGGTTAAACGCAGCTTCTGGGTATTGATCTACTTCACCAGCCATGATCATATTGAACCCTTTGATAGTCTCTTCGATAGGCACCAGAACACCTTTCAAGCCAGTAAACTGCTCAGCTACGTGGAATGGCTGAGATAGGAATCTCTGCACTCTTCTAGCTCTATGCACTACCAATTTATCTTCTTCAGACAATTCGTCCATACCTAAGATAGCTATGATATCTTGAAGTTCTTTATATCGCTGTAATAACTCTTTCACTCTCTGCGCACAACTATAGTGCTCTTCTCCTACCACAGCAGGGCTCAATATTCTCGATGTAGAGTCCAATGGATCTACCGCAGGGTAGATACCTAATTCCGCAATCTTTCTAGACAATACCGTAGTAGCATCAAGGTGAGCGAAGGTAGTAGCTGGTGCTGGATCCGTTAAGTCATCCGCTGGTACATAAACCGCCTGAACGGAAGTAATCGATCCTCTCTTTGTGGATGTAATACGCTCTTGCATCAATCCCATTTCTGTAGCCAACGTAGGCTGATATCCCACCGCTGAAGGCATACGACCAAGAAGAGCTGACACTTCAGAACCTGCCTGTGTAAATCGGAAGATATTATCTACGAAGAAAAGAATATCTTTCCCTTGACCACTTTGATCTTCACCACCATCGCGGAAATATTCTGCCATAGTCAATCCTGATAAGGCTACTCTGGCTCTAGCTCCTGGAGGTTCGTTCATCTGACCGAATACCAAGGTAGCCTTTGATGACTCAAGTGCTTTTAAGTCTACTTTATCTAGATCCCAGCTTCCCGCTTCCATAGAATGCTTGAACTCTTCTCCATATTGAATAACGTCAGACTCGATAAACTCACGTAACAAATCGTTTCCTTCTCTCGTTCTCTCTCCTACACCTGCGAAAACGGACATACCATCATAGGCTTTTGCAATATTATTAACTAACTCCATGATAAGAACTGTCTTACCAACACCCGCACCACCGAAAAGTCCAATTTTTCCTCCTTTGGCATAAGGCTCGATCAAATCGATAACCTTGATACCCGTGAATAATACATCACTAGAAGTAGATAAATCTTCATATCTAGGAGGCTTATTGTGTATAGGATATCCACCTTCTTTACTTAAATCTCTTTTGATACCATCGATAGCCTCTCCCATTACATTGAATAGTCTGCCTCTGATCGCATTACCTGCAGGCATTGTGATAGGAGCACCAGTATCCGATACTTCCATACCTCTTGTGAGACCGTCTGTAGAATCCATAGCTATGGTGCGTACTTTATTGTCACCTAAATGCTGCTGCACTTCCAATACAATTTTCTGGCCGCCGCCTTTATGGATTTCTAAGGCATTGAGAATTTTAGGCAGAGCTACTCCGACACCAAAATAAACGTCTACTACTGGGCCGATAACTTGTTGAACCTTACCGTTGTTTGACATTATGAGTTATTTTAATTAAATATATTTATAATTTTGAGAGTGCAAAAGTAAACAATTTGACATGAATAATGAATAGAGATTAGTGAAAATTCCAAAAATATTCCATTGCTTAGAATTCTTGCTTTAGATCAGCTGATACTTCAAATACATTCCTCCCATTCCCGCACCACAAAGTTTTAGATAGAATTCATTTGTATCCAATCCTTTACGCCATTCTTTCTCAACAGTTGCTGGTATGAAATCCTTAAAGTTAATTAGCTGAAGAGTAGAATATTGCTTCATTTCATCTGCTATATCCTCTAAATTTAACCACCGCTCGATCATAATATCTGAAAGTTCAGCCAATTGACTGAGACCATTTTTAAAATCAGATTCAGTTAAAAGCTTGTTAAAATGACGGATAGCTTCTTTGGCAGTGCGCTTTATACCACTATCGAATAAGCTAAATGGACCTAATTCAACTTTGGGGACTATTTGAATACCTTCTGGACTGCTCAGAATAGCTTTATTTAAATAGGAGGTCAAGGGATCAATACCACTACTTTTATCATGAAAAAAGCACTCAAGATCTGCGAAATCCGTTTTTAATTCGTTAGATTCGGAGGCCTTTTCTATAAAGAAATCATCATAAATAGCTGCAACCAATGCGCCCGAACTTCCTAGTCCATAGCCTACAGGGATATTGCTTTCAAAATTTAATCCTAAATCCACCTCGCTTCTTAAATCTCTGCTGAGCCTTACACTCAAGCGATCATGCTGCTCTATGTAGGTGACTAGTTTTTGAAAGAAGTATTTATTGTTTAGTAAATACTGCTGACTTCTTTTAAGGGAAAACGATTTATAGGGAAAGGAAAGTGATTTACCCCCATTCAGTACCATATATTCTCCGAATAATAGCACTTTAGACGAAAAAGACTTATAGTTTTTCTGGTCCATTACCTACGCAATCTTGAATCCAGACACCATTCTCACAAAGAGGTACCATTTCATTTATGACAAATTCATTGACCGCTGTTTCAATCGACTTAGGGTAGAGCAAATGAATATTAGGCCCCGCGTCTAGGGTAAAGTAAAGTGGTAGTTTTGAGCTATCTCTATAACCTCTGATTTTTTCAATCATACTAATAGTAGCAGGCTTCATGAGAATAAACGATGGATGTGACATCATCATCAAGGCGTGAAGAGAGAGTGCCTCATATTCTAATATTTCTCCCCATTTTTCGAGGTCCCCTTCGCGCATGGCACCATACAAATCTATGATATTTTGCTGGGCGTTTTGAAATCGGAGCTTACCATAGACATGATTATTCATCAACTCATGCCCTAAAGAACTGCTCACCGACTTTTCACCAGAAGAGGCTATAAGAATAGCATTATGATAGGTATGGAAAATTTCGTCTACATCTTCCCATACTGGGATAGCATATTCATTGGAGCTTAAAGGCTGAGCAGCATGAGCTCCCCACCACCCAAGCCTAGGTATCACGGAACGAGAGGCACTCCCACTGCCTATTCTAGCTGTATTTGAAGCGCGTTGTATGTCTGGGGTTCCATATTGTAATTCTTCCAAACACATAGTGAGAGCAGCCATGGACGAAGCACTCGAGGCTATTCCACTGGAGTGTGGAAAGGTATTTGCACTAACAATATTGAACCTATACTGCTCCACAATGGGATAGTCTGAGACCACAGTTTTAAAAAACTTCGATATCTTCTCTGCAAATTTTGGATTATCCTTACCTTCAAATTCGATTTGGACCTCAATATCTCTAGACGCTTTATCTGAAAGACAAACTTCAAAAATAGATTTACAGTTATTCAATGTGAAGCTAACGGAAGCATTTCTAGGGAGCTGCTTACCATACTTGCCCCAGTATTTAACAAGAGCTATATTCGAAGGTGCTTCATATTTGGTAGCTAGCATACTTAGGATTATTTCTTAAAGTCAAAATATATAGTTTTTTTAATTTTTTCTGCAAATAGTACTCGACCCTTTACATTTGGTAGGATGTAGGTTTCACTTGTATTCGGCAATTTCTCAATATTGACATAATCAACTGCACCCAGTTTTGTCCTTGAATAGCGCCCTACCTTATAGTTTCCGCCACTTAAAGCATCTAGTCTAAAGTTTTTAAAATAGATCCTCAGATTCTCTTTGTCCAACTCTGCGCCGAGATAGTCGAACAATCCATAGCGATTGTATATTTTCCCGATTTCGAAAATAGGCTGATTAAAGTTATAGGAGAGCTGAATAGTATTACCAGGTTTCTCTATTATCTGTGTTCCTTGGTAGTTGAAATCTGAATCAAATTTAGATAAAGTAAGATCATACGTTTTAACTCTAGTATAGTCATTGACCATGCCCATACCTCCCATGACCGTAATCCCAATAGCTGAGCCTTGAGCTACCTTTTGATAACCCTCGCTGATGAGAAAAATAGAACTCGAACCATCCATGACAATGTTTTGAAGAAATAAGAATCCTAAATCTTTCCCCTGATTATCCTTCTTGAATTTAAGGTCATTGATATCGCGCTGAAACGATATATATTTTTCATTTTTAAAATCTCCCTTTTCTTCTAAATCCCAGAAAGCAAAGCCATCGTAAAAATCATTTTCCATATTCTTTTCTGCTTCAAAAAAATACCCTACGAGCTTCACCTTATCAGACGTATCATTAGTCAGAGCTATCTTAGGGAAAAAGAAATAATCCTGATCTTTTAGTTGCTTAATTTCAAAAACGCTTTGAAAGGACTCAATATTGATGCCTAGACACTCCGTGAAAAATTGTCCCTTCATTTTACCATCTATCTCAAAGGATAAATAGATTTGACTCTTACTTCTACCCAAAAAATTCGCCTCATATATAGGACCTTCCGACATAAAGGTATAAAATTTTTCTTGAGAACTATCCGCGGTAATTTTAAAAATTTGACAGGTATTTAAATTGGACTCTACTGAATGAAGCATAAGTAAAAAACCATGTTGGTTGAGCTCCTGTAGAAATTGATTATAACCAGTGTAGTTATTATTGTGCGTAACGTGCGCAAGAAAATACTCAATATCCTTATTAGTCAGCGTTCTTGGAAATTCCCGAACTAATTTTCCATTTGCATCATACAATTTTAGCTCTAGCCTCCTAGTTACTACATCTAAAAAAAGAAAAGCATAGTGCTGACCATTGAACGCCGTTTCTACCAGATAGTAATTTGGCTTATTTTCTATTTCTATTTGAAAAATGATATCGGCATTAATGTCTAAAATTGAGATGGATTTCGAAGTGGACTTTTTATGTTCCAAATTTACGGAAGACACATAGCCCACAATGCTTCTATCCTTGTGAATAGTAGCAAACCGCTCTACACTCAGACTACCTTTTCTAGAGGAATAGTCTAACTGAGCAGTCAAAGTTTCTACTAGAATGAATAAAAAAATTAAACTATAACACTTTCTCACTTATAAAAAAAGCGCCTAATCTAAATGATTAAGCGCCTCAAATTTAAGCATTAATTTTTTAACGTTTTACGGTAATGTCAACCCTTCTATTTTTAGATCTGCCACTATCGGTTCTATTATCGGCAATCGGGTACTTCATACCAAATCCCATGGACTCTATGAGACCACGTCCTACTCCTTTTGAGACTAAGTATTCTGCCACAGCGCTCGCCCTGTTTTTAGATAACTCCAGATTATAAAGCTCTCCACCACGGATATCACTATGACCCTCAATGAGAAAAATCAACTCTGGGTTTACTTTAATGATTTCAGCAATATCATCCAAAATTTTATAGGATGCGGGTAATATATTAAATTTAGCCGTCTGGAAGAAAATAGACTGTGCTTTAAATGAAATAGTGTAGTCAATCGATCTTTTCTGAATCTCATTTGGATCTGGACAGCCTTTAAACTTGACCATTCCTGGAGTGTCTGGACAATCATCCATATAATCCGGCACACTGTCATTGTCTCTATCAGGACAGCCTTGGAATTTAACAATTCCATTAACTTCAGGGCATTTGTCAATCTTATCAGGCACACCGTCATTATCTTTATCTGGACACCCTTGAAATTTCTTTGTGCCTGGTATTTTAGGACATGAATCCTGATAATCAGGAATACTGTCATTGTCAAAATCTGGGCAGCCTTTGAAGGCAATTAACCCAACAAGTTCAGGGCATTTATCGTCGATGTCTGGCACTTTATCTCCATCTTGATCAGGACAACCTTCAAACTCTTCCAGTCCTGCATCTTCCGGACATCGATCTTTTGTATCTGGAATACCATCTCCATCTTTGTCTGGGCAACCATTAAACTTCTTACTACCAGGACTATCTGGGCACTCATCTTTATCATCAGGTATCCCGTCTTTGTCTTTGTCTTTCATCCCAAACCTATAGCCAAGGGAAACTGAATACTCGAAATAGTCCTTATCATAATTAAACATAGGCAGTGTGTGGTACAACTGCTGCAACTGAATTCCAAAGGATTTTTTACTATTTAGCCAGAAAGCCAAACCTCCACCAAAACTGTATGTAGTAAGAAATTTATCGTTGTCCTGAGCATCTAGATAGGTCATACCTGCTCCACCTTTAAAATAGGGTTCAAAAAATGAATTTTCACTAAAAATATAACCGTTGGCAAAAGAATATTTCAGATTAAAGATTCCATTTCCTAAAAGCATTTTAGAGATTTGCGTCTTTGGATCCGCAGCTACGATATTTGTAGAAAATTTCAATTCAGGCGAAAACCCACCGAATAAATGTCTGGAAATACTCAAATGATTTAAAGGAAAACCAGTGTTAAATTTATCAATCTGTGTCAAGTTAGGCATAATTTCCACGCTCTGATCGAGGAATTTATGCATACTCCATCCAGCATTGAACTGCCACTTTTGAGTTTTGTTTTGAGCAGTTAGACTGCTAGCTATAATTAATAAAAATAATAATATCTTCTTCATAAGAAGTTTTCTTTCATGACGTTATATATTACAAATATATGGCGATTTCTATCTATTAGCTCTGTTTTTTTTCCAGTTCGACTGAATTGTATTGTTTATTCGAATATCTTCTGCTGATTTCTCCATTTTAAATGTAGCAAAAAATTTATCTAAAGTGTTTTTTTGCTCAGGGTTCAGCGAATAATTTAGATCTGAAGCCTGATAGTACTTGTCAACAAATCCTGTGTCGAAATCTCCACTGATAAAGTTGGGATGATTTAAAACAAAAAGTCCAAAGTCGAGCGTGGTTTTAACGCCTACAATCTTAAAGTCATAAATTGCCCGCTTCATTTTCTCTATAGCATCAGTTCTATCTGCGCCATGCACCACTAATTTAGCTATCATTGGGTCATAATAAATAGGTATATCCATACCTTCTCTAAAGCCGTCGTCCACTCTGATTCCTAACCCCTCTGGTTTTTGATATACCTCCAATTTACCTATGTCGGGAAGAAAATTATTTTGTGGATCTTCGGCATAGACGCGAAGCTCAAGGGCATGTCCATTGATTTTCAAATCTTCCTGTTTAAAACTGAGCTTTTCACCTCGGGCTATTTTTATTTGTTCTTTGACTAGGTCTAATCCTGATATCATCTCCGAAACAGGGTGCTCCACTTGGAGTCTCGTATTCATCTCTAGAAAATAAAAATTCAGCTTATCATCTACTATAAATTCCACAGTTCCAGCATTGGTGTAGTCACATGATTTTGCTGCATTGATAGCGGCTTCTCCTATTTTTTCTCTTATTTCTGGAGTCAGAATACAGCTAGGAGCCTCCTCGACTACTTTCTGGTGTCTGCGCTGTATGCTGCACTCTCGCTCAAATACGTATACATAATTTCCATGGTGATCCCCTAAAACTTGAACCTCGATATGACGTGGATTCGTCACATATTTTTCAATAAAACAGGCATCATTTCCAAATGCATTCCTAGCCTCACTCATCGCCCTATCCATCTGCTCTACAAATTCTTCCTCCTTGGTGACTATGCGCATTCCTTTACCGCCACCACCAGCACTGGCCTTTATGATGATAGGATAGCCAATCTCTCTAGCTAGCTTCTTGGCAGCAGGTATATCTGAAATAGCCTCTTCTGTTCCAGGCACGAGAGGTGTGCCATATTTTTTTACTGCGTTTTTAGACGAAATTTTATCGCCCATCACATCCATAGCTTCAGGACTAGGGCCAATGAGTATAATATTGGCACCTTTTAATTTTCTTGCGAAATCAGCATTTTCACTCAGAAATCCATAACCTGGATGCACAGCGTCTACCTTGAGTGCTTTGCAAATTTGAATGATTTTATCTCCTAGGAGGTAGGATTGATTACTAGGAGGAGGACCTACGCAGACTGCTTCATCTGCATATAGCACGTGTGGACTCTGTCTATCAGCTTCCGAATAAATGGCTACCGTTTGGATGCCCATTTCCCGGGCGGATTTCATGACTCGAAGGGCTATTTCGCCTCGATTGGCTATAAGGATTTTTTTCATTTATATTATAAATCAAGTATCAGGTAGACATATTAACTCGTTTTCAAAAGTATTCATATTTATTCAGTATAAGACAAAAAATCAACCCTGATTCGCCCAATTCTCTCTATCCAAACTTCTGTAGTGAATGGCTTCAGCTAAATGCTCCACTTTAATCTCTTCACTTTGAGCGAGGTCGGCTATGGTGCGAGAGACTTTGAGAATACGGTCATAGGCGCGGGCGGAGAGATTGAGTTTTTCCATAGCTCGCTTGAGGAGGTTTCGACCTGCATCAGAGATTTGACAGATTTCTTGCACTTCTTTACCGCCCATTTGTGCATTAGAGTGAAGACCTTCGATAGCTTTAAATCGCTCTTGCTGTATATCGCGGGCTTTGATCACACGCTCGCGCACATTGGTACTTTTTTCAGATTTAGACCCCGATATGAGTTCATTGAAATTGACAGGAACAACCTCTACATGCAGGTCTATCCTGTCCAGTAGCGGCCCCGATATTTTATTTAAATACTTCTGCACAGCTCCAGGTGGACAGACGCATTCCTTCTCTGGATGATTATAGAAGCCACATGGGCAGGGGTTCATAGATGCTACCAGCATAAAGCTTGATGGAAACGTAATAGAAAATTTAGCTCTGGATATAGTCACTATGCGATCTTCCATGGGCTGACGAAGGACTTCGAGGGCTGTTCTTTTAAACTCAGGCAACTCGTCTAGAAATAAAACTCCATTGTGTGCTAAGGATATTTCACCGGGCTGTGGGTGATTACCTCCGCCCACTAAGGCGACATCACTTACCGTGTGGTGAGGACTTCGGAATGGACGCTCAAAGACCAAGGAATCGCCTTTATTTAATAGACCAGCCACTGAGTGAATCTTAGTCGTTTCGAGAGACTCATAGAGATTTAGAGGAGGCAGAATAGAAGACATACGCTTGGCAAGCATAGTTTTGCCTGCTCCTGGAGGTCCTATGAGTATGAGATTGTGCCCTCCAGCAGCTGCTATTTCCATAGCCCGTTTGATATTGTCCTGACCTTTTACATCGGTAAAGTCATAGCGCACGCTCTTCATATTTTCCTCAAACTCTGCCCGCGTATCTACAAAAACAGGTTTAATCTCTTTGTTCTGCTCAATAATGTCTACTACATCTTGCAGACTATCCACGCCGTATACCTTTAGAGTGTCTACTATGCCAGCTTCTCGTTCATTATATTTAGGAAGGATAAAGCCATCATAATTTTCCTTTCTAGCCTGAACAGCAATAGGCAAAGCGCCCCTTATAGGTTGAATGGATCCATCTAAGGACAATTCACCCATTATGACATATTTACTCACATCAATTTTATCTTCTATCTGTCCGCTAGCTATCAGTATTCCGATGGCTATAGGTAAATCATAAGCTGAGCCTTCTTTTTTGATGTCGGCTGGTGCTAGGTTAATAACGATTTTATACCGAGGCATTTTATACCCAACATGCTTCAAAGACATTTCAATACGCTGTAAACTTTCCTTGACGGCATTATCTGGTAAGCCGACCATATAGTATTTCGTACCCGCTTTATCAATGCCTACCTCTATAGTGATAGTCACAGCATCTACTCCATATACGGCACTTCCAAAGGTTTTAACGAGCATTGATAGTTATTAGTTATAAGTGTTTAGTTTTAAGTTGTAGTTATGCATTAGTATGAAGTCGCCGTCATTTTCAAATAATCAAATTATCTCATCTTCACAACTCCAAATCATCACATCAAATAATTATCGACTGCCTTTCGCACACTTCCATACTTCAACAATAATTCCTTGCATTCCTCGTATTCTCTTCCTATTTCAGCCATAATCATTTTCGTACCCCTATCTACTAATTTATCATTGGAAAGCTGCATGTCAAACATCTTGTTTCCTTTTACGTGACCTAGCTTTATCATAAGAGTCGTCGAAATCATATTTAATATCAACTTCTGAGCAGTCCCTGCTTTAAGCCTTGTGCTGCCTGTGATAAACTCAGGACCGACTACGGCTACTATAGGATAATCTGAGACAGCTAAAATAGGCGCGGCAGCATTACAGGTAATACATGCAGTCGCTATATGATGTTTCTGACAAGCCTCGAGTGCACCAATGACATAAGGAGTGGTGCCACTAGCGGCTATACCTATAACTACATCGTCGGAAGAAATATTCCAATTTTTAAGATCTTGCCAACCTTGTATTCTATCATCTTCTGCCCCTTCGACGGCTTTGCGGATAGCACCATCTCCCCCAGCTATGATGCCTATCACCTTTTCAAATGCTACACCAAATGTAGGTGGAAGCTCCGAAGCATCTACCACCCCTAACCTACCACTAGTACCAGAACCGATATAAAACATACGACCCCCCGCAGATAATTTAGGCACTGTGGCATTTACAAATTTATCTATATCAGGGAGAATAGTTTCGATTGCGAGAGCTACCTTTTTATCCTCATCATTCATCCATGTGAGAATATCTATTGGGCTTTGAGACTCTAAATCAGTGTAGAGGGATTCTGATTCGGTGGTTTTCTGCATATGAAACAAATGTACAAAAAATATTTTTTCGTCAATTTAAAATCAAAGAGATTGTCAGTCCAGAATTAGATTTTCAAAATGGATAGTATACTATTTTCTAACTTTGTCGAAAATCAGATTATTTGGCAAAGCGAGACAATTTATTCAGTATAGAGAAAGTCATGGAGATGCACGGAGAACATTTTCTACAAATTAGAACATTGCTCCTAGATCAGAAGATTTCAAACTATCCTATCCTCATTTTTCAAAAGCCTTCACAGACTATACTAGGCAGGAGAATACTAGACCAAAGTCAGAATAGTGAAAAATGGAACGTATTTATTACACATCTGGAAGAGCTTTATCACAAGAAAGTAATTATGGAGGACAAACTGGCTGATTTTCAATTTCAATATAAGAATAACCACGATAAATATTGTGTTTTGCTGATTGAAAATGAAGAGGAATATTCCTTTTTATTCACCCCTATTTTGTACTAATGCAAATTAAAAAATTTACCTTCAATCCTATTCAGGAAAACATGTATATCATCTATGATGAGGCCAAGGAATGCATCATAATAGACCCGGGCTGCTATTTTCATCATGAACGAGAAGAACTCGTGGACTTTATTTCTGAGAATAACCTAAAGCCAATAAAACTAATCAATACGCACTGTCATCTAGATCACATCTGCGGCAATAAATATGTAGCAGAGACGTGGGGATTAAAACTAGAAGCGAGTATCCTAGATGAATACAATCTGGAGCGAAGTATTCAAGCAGGAAAGCTATACAATATGCCCATAGAGCCTAGCCCGCCTATCGAAGTAGATTTAAAAGAAGGAGATGAGATCCGTTTTGGAAATTCTCTTTTGACTATTCTATTTACACCGGGACATAGCGCTGGTAGCTTGAGCTTCTATAGCGAAGAGCATAAAATATTGATAGCAGGAGATGTACTATTCAAAATGAGTATTGGACGAACAGACCTTCCGGGCGGAGATTTTGACACACTTATATCCACCATCAAGACCAAACTCTTCATACTGCCAGAAGAAACCATAGTCTATTCGGGTCATGGTGATGAAACAACTATCGGCGATGAAATGAAGTATAATCCATTCTTAGTCTGACTAATATAGAAAAAATGAACTCTGTTTCTACCTTGACTTTATTTCGCTTTTCTACCTTATCAGATAAAATATGGGCTTTTTTCCAAATGCAATTTGCACATGCTCACATAAGCAAGACGCCTGGACTACAATTTTACAAACTCATGGGAAGTGGAAAGGATCTTGGGTTTAATCCTCTCCCTGACTGGGGGGTATATGCCTTACTCGGCGTATGGGATGATGAAGAATATGCTCAACAATTTTTCGAACAAGCAGCTATTTTCAAACGATACCAAACACATAGCAGCGAGCACTGGACTATTTTTATGAAGGTAAGGAAAGCCACGGGGCTTTGGTCGGGAGAAAATCCGTTTATGCCGTCTGCAGATATTGATGAGTCTAATCCCCTCTTTGCGGTAATTACCCGAGCGACCATTCGCCCACAAAATTTACTTCAGTTTTGGCGTTATGTTCCTACTTCGCAGCGACCCATTGAGGCTGGCTGCCCAGGGCTACTTTACACCAAAGGTATAGGTGAAGCACCCTTAGTGCAGATGGCTACATTTAGTGTTTGGAAATCTTTGGACGACCTCAAAAACTTTGCCTATAACAGTCCTGAGCACAAAGTCGCTATTAAGAAAACACGGGAAATAGATTGGTACAAAGAAGAAATGTTTATACGATTTCAGCCTTATAAATCTTTAGGAACCTGGGGGGGTATAAGTATTTTAGAGTCTTATCTTCCGCCAGTTATTTAGTTTAACCACGCAACGTAACCTTTCCCGAATTATGATGGTTTAGCTATGACCGTCAAAAAACCCATAGATATATGTTTCTGCCACATATAAATGGGTTTATGAATAATCATTCCTGCCACAAATCCTATAAATCTAGACTCCATAGAACTCGACCAATCAATTCCTTTCCGCTCCATTTCGCTCATCCAATGAAGTGTGTAGGAATCTAGGGTGCCATATGTTAGAATTTTTTCTACTTGCCAGCCACTATTTTTCAGAAGAATCTCTATATTATGTGGTGAATAAAGCGCAGTATGGCGCGGCGTATGATACCCAGCCCAATGTTCACCGAATTTTTTTCTTGTATAGCTATCAAAATTTGGAACTTCGATAATAAGTTTGGTTTCGGAGTGTGTCAAATCTAGCAGATTTTTCAAATGCTTCTGTGGTGTATAATCATGCTCCAGATAATGCCACATGGTCATGACATCTACAGCATTTTCTCCTTTAAGATCAGCAACCTCTCCTACTCTTAGCTCCAGCTCACTATAGTTTTTTGAATTGTTTTTCCATCCTTCGTCACTGAAATCTATACCAATGAGGTGTGCAGGAGTATCTTTATGTAATTGAGCTAGAAAAGTTGGCTTACCGCACCCCACATCTAGTATACGACTTTTTGTGGTCAAATTATGGAAATCTTTAACTCTTTTTACTCGAGCTTGATCGATATTTTGTTGATCTGTTTTGACAAAGTATGCATACTTGCCCCAAGCCTCTTCTGTGCGATACGGCAGATAGTTCTCAGAATAAAAAGGACCTAAATCGGACTCTGGAACGCGGTTATTCAGGAATACTAATCCGCAATTTTCGCATTGATCAAAATTATACTTCTTCGATCCCTGCTCATGCATCATTGAGTTAGTCTTTATAAATGACTTAAATTTTTTCGAGTTACAGACGAGGCAGTTTAGGACTTGTTCCATATATGAGATATTTTTTTTACTACAGAGAAAAGGAATGGCGTCCATGGAAAACGGAACATAATAGATAGATCTTGCTTGAAACTAGTTTGATCATCTAGAAATGCAAAGATAGTCTGTACAGGAATTTTTGTATACATGATATTAAAAAGTTCTGGCCCTCGATAGTTTTGCCGATAGAGTACATCGAGAAATAAAATATCGTAGATGCGAAATTTCATTTTTATAAGACCATCGTTTGGCTGCTTATTCAGTTTTATATTTGCAATTAATTTCCTAGAATTGCGCTCACAATTCTTGAATGAATAGCCCGTAGATGGCTTAACCCATCCGCCGCCTGTGCCTATGCGAATATGATTTCCTACAGAATAGTTTTCAAAAGGGAAATCACTCATAGGAATGAGACCTTGCTCATGCTCTACAATCTCATATTCTTGAATTTTCAATATATCATTTATGTAACTTTGCAACATTACTTCGTAATCATTTTTTTGAAGCAAGGAAGAGGTAAATAGCGTAAACTCTATTAAAGCTTCGCGTTTATTCAAAGGTAAAACATAGGTAAAGCTTGTAGATTCTGGCCATATTAATCTAAAATCCATCATGGTAAATCTATCTGAATTAAAGGCATCATAATCCGTTTTTATAACCCAGCCCTTGAAATGCTGTAAAATCCGAGTATAGGAGTCCTCGGCCTTAATAAAATCGGTTGGTATACGGCTATCAAAGACCATTTCAGCCGTATAAAATGATCTCAACCCGTTGATTTGAATTGGATCACCATTTACTACCTCTTGAACGTCCTCCTCTACCCACTGAAATTGAGAGCTAGCAGAAATCTTTCGCTTTGCATACTCATAAAAATCAATGGAGCGAAGCATCTTATATCGATAAGGCGATAAAGAAAGAGAGACTCTCTTCTCTTTGTGAAAAAATTCACCTTTGGACCAACTTTGCTGTATTATCTCATCCCATAGTCCATTCCCTTTTTCCCAAAAGCACCAGGTCCGATCATTTTGGTCTTTCACTAATTTTTCAAGGATTAGAATCCGCTTGTGGCAAAAGTATGGATCCTCACACATAGCCAGAGCTAAATGAAGTCCAGCTGCTCCTGCACCAATAATGGCAAAATCAAAATTTGAAGTAGACATAGAAAAAACCAAAAAAAACGAATTGAGATGCTAAATGGTGTATAGGAAAAGAATTCGACTCTTCCGGCAGATCATTTTTGACAATAATCTGTAAAATAGAGGAAGTAACAAACCAGTCGACGAAATTTCTAAAAGGAGCATATCCGCTATCCCAATGCCAAAAGTCAAAAATAGGCGCCGTGGGTTCGATGAAAAAATCGAGTGATACCATTAAAAAAGATCCGAAGAGGATGGATAACCATTTATTCTGGATAAACCGTTTAGATAAATGTGCTGTAAGAAATGTCAATACTACCCAATTAATGCCAATTAAAAAAGGAACTCCGTAGACTTTAATTCCTAGATTCTCTCCATAATGATAACTTCCAAAAAGCAAACCCGTATTAACTCCTATGAGTTCTACGGCCATTCCTATCAAATAGACTATGAGCCAAGTCACCAAACTACGCTGACCGTTTTTTGGTGGAAAATTCCAGTACAATAGGATCAATCCAAGAATCAAATTTATAGGCGTTTTAGATATGAACCAATCCATATGACCAAGATAGATCCCAATAATACCAGAAATGGTCACTAGCCAAATGGAAAAAATAGATACAGAGTTTTTATATGACATAGGCTTGATCATTTATCAGAATTAATTAATTTAGAAGTAATTTTAGCAGATAAAAGACAGAGTGGAATTCCTCCTCCTGGGTGAACCGAACCCCCTACGAAGTATAAATTTTTCAACTGATTAGAAAAATTGGGGTGCCTTAGAAAAGCCGCAAACTTTGAATTACTAGCAGCACCATATAACGCGCCTCTATAGCTACTCGTGCGTTCTTCAATTTGAGGGGGTGTCAGCGAATCTTCTACCTCAATAAGAGAAGCCAAGTCAATACCTAGCAAACGATTTAACTTATTGATTATATTTTCACGAGCCTGAGCGACCAGTTCCTGCCAATTCTGTCCATAATCTCCAGGAGCATTGATCATTACGAACCAGTTTTCACATCCAGATGGAGCATCGCTATGATTTTCCTTGCTTGTAATATTGATGTAAATAGTAGGATCTTGAAACAATGTTTTGTGGTCGAAAATATGTTCAAACTCTTCCGAGTAATTTCCGCTAAAGAAAATATTATGCAAATCGAGCTCTGGTAGCAATTTCTTCACTCCCCAGTAGAAAATAATGGCAGAACTAGAGCGCTCCTGGCTCAGCGTTCGGCGAGGGTGAGACTGATCTGGCAGCAATTTCTTATAAGTAGAATAAATATCCATATTAGATACAATGTTATGTGCAAAATAATCTTTATTGTTTGTTCGTATTCCCTTCGCTTGATTTTTTTCTACAATGATCTTTTCTACAGAATGGTTAAAATGAAACTGAATACCTTGTTTGACTGCTAACTCATAAAGGCTCATTGTAATACTATGCATCCCATTTTTTGGGAAATAAGTACCCAAATGCAGCTCTAAGTGTGGAATCATGCTCATAATGCCTGGAGTGCGATATGGTGAAGATCCATTGTAGGTAGCGTAGCGATTGAATAGCTGCACTAAATGAGGTTCTTGAATTTCTGATAGATTGAGGGTGTCAAGGCTAGTAAAAATTCCCATATCATACATTTGAAGGAACGCCTTGAGTGTGTCTTTGGACAAATAGGTGCTAATTTTATGTAACGATTTCTCTAAGAATAGTGGTGCTGTAAGTTCATACTTCTTCTGACTCTTTTTCAGATATGCTAATAATAATGAAGACTCTATCCCAAATTTTGCGGCAGCTTCTTTCACAAAAATCTCTCTATCTGAATTTACCGCAAAGCGGATCCCATCATCCCAGAAATAATTGCAAACTGAATCTTTACGACTATATTCAAAATAGTCCTCTGAGGATTCCCCGAACAATTGAAAAAGCTCTGTAACTAATTCAGGCATAGTAAAGAGTGAAGGGCCGGCATCAAATCGATACTCATCTAGCTCAAAGGCATGCAATTTGCCTCCTGGATAATCATTCGCTTCAAAGACATCCACCCCCATTCCTGATGCTCGCAGACGCAGTGCCGAAGCTAACCCAGCAATACCGGCACCTATGACAATAGCCCTAGGCATAGTTTAGTTTATGAACATGAAATGGTTTATAACTTGAAATAAGCATGAGTGACTATAATGAGGTATTAAATAACATACATTACAAATTTACGTTTTATATAACTAATACACAAGACTCTAAAATCTAAAGCATGTTAAACTTTTGATGAATTATATTTACAGCGAAGTAAATCTCTAAAAAATTATATGCAGTGTTAAAATCTCACCTCTCAAAACAAATAGCCGTATTCGCATCTGGTAGCGGCTCCAATGCGGAAAATATTTATCACTATTTTCAAAATTCAGTCGAGGTAGAATTTAAATTCCTCGTCTGCAATACCCCTAATGCAAGGGTCCTCCAGCGCTTTGAGTCTCTAAACGTCGAAACTATACTTATTACAAAAGAGGAACTCGCTAGCGACGTGTTTATAAATAAATTATATGGTGTAGACTTAATTATTCTTGCGGGCTTTCTAGCCCTTATACCAGAATCTCTCCTTGCTGCTTTTCCCAAAAAAATCATCAATATTCACCCTGCGCTCCTGCCGAAATATGGCGGCAAAGGGATGTATGGAGATCGCGTTCATAAGGCGATATTAGCTAATAATGAGAAAGAACATGGCATCTCCATTCACTATGTCAACGAAGAATTCGATAAAGGGGAAATCATATTTCAAAAAAAATTTCCATTAACAGAAGAGGATCATTTAATTTCTATTCAATCAAAAATACATGACTTAGAATTCAAATATTATCCGGAAACTATAGAAAAGCTCTTACTAAATTGTTAAATTTACACTTGTGATAGATATAAAAATAAAGAATCGATGAGCAATTTATTGGAAAGCTATTCACAAAGCCTCGGAGCCATCATACTCCCTATTTATCAAAATCCAGAAACTAAGATGGAAAGATTTGCTATCCCCAAACTCGAAGTAGAATATAAAATTCCATTCCTAACTCAGTATATAAAAGAACTCACGTGTGGCTTGCAAATTATGAAATCAATTTGAGATTTTATATTGAGATTTTGGCCAGTGGTGACCTAAGCACTCATAGTAGTTTTGTTTTTTAGATAAACTATCTCAGTCAAAATAGACCTTTACGGTTTAGGAATTGACATAGCGGTCCAAAAATTTGATCACAGTTTCTTTTATTCCTAGATTAAAATCAATTTTTGGGTCATAACCCAATAAAGATTTAGCTTTGAAAATATCAGCTAAGGAATCTCTAATATCTCCTTGTCGAAAATCTTGGTGTTTAATTACCGCTTTTTTGCCTGTAGCGGCTTCTATATTAGCTACTAGGTCTAATAGGGAAAAGTTCGCACCGCAGGCGATATTATAAACTTGATTGACAGCAGCTTCATTATGAGTCATTAGCGCCAGCAGGTTTGCCTGCACTGCATTGGCTACATAAGTGAAATCACGTGTTGTCTTACCATCGCCATTTATTTTAATCGTCTGTCCTTGCAATAACTGAGATATAAAAAGAGGAATCACCGCAGCATAGGGACCATTAGGGTCTTGATTTGGACCGAAAATATTAAAATATCTCAAACCGATGGTCTCTAATCCGTAGGACTTGGCAAACACATTAGCATAAAGTTCGTTGGTGTATTTAGATACTGCATAAGGTGAAAGCTGAGCTGCGATTTTAGATTCCACTTTAGGCAGACTATATTCGTCTCCATATACGGATGAACTGCTGGCATAGACGAAGCGTTTGACTTTATTATCTTTAGCTGCAATAAGCATATTGACAAAACCAGAGACATTGATTTCATTCGTCTTTTCTGGAAATAAAATGGAGCGAGGTACTGAGCCTAAGGCTGCTTGGTGACATACATAGTCCATATCCTTGCAGGCAGATTGACAAGTCAAAAGGTTGGTGATATCTCCATCTATAAATTCAAAATTGGGATTGGAAGTGTGCTCTTCGATATTCTCATAATGACCCGTCAGCAAATTGTCGAGCACTCTGACTGTAGCTCGATGCTCTAATAAGGAGCGCACTATGTGAGAACCAATAAATCCAGCACCACCTGTGACTAAAAATCTCTTACCGCTAATCAGTTCAGTATGAATCACGAAGACTGGTATTGTTTTGAATAATAATCCTGGTAATTTCCGCTCGTTACATTATTGAGCCATTCATCATTCGCTAGATACCAGGCCACCGTTTTTTCGAGCCCTTGCTCGAAGTTGACCGATGGTCTCCATCCTAGCTCGCTTTCTATCTTAGAGGCATCTATAGCATAACGCAGATCATGCCCTGGTCTATCTTTGACAAATGTGATCAATTTTTGGCTTGTTCCCACTTCTTGACCTAGTTTCTCATCCATGACATCGCATAGGAGCTTAACCAAGTCTATATTTTGCCATTCATTGAATCCTCCTATGTTATAGGTTTCTCCTAATTTTCCTTTATGAAATACATCATCGATAGCACGCGCATGGTCTTCTACGAACAGCCAATCTCTCGTGTATTTTCCATCGCCATAAATAGGAAGTGGCTTGTTATTCTTTATATTATGAATACAAAGTGGAATCAGCTTCTCCGGAAAATGGTGTGAACCATAATTGTTAGAACAATTGGATATGACTACAGGCAGACCATAGGTGTCATAATATGCTCTTACGAAATGGTCACTACTAGCTTTGGAAGCCGAATAAGGACTATGCGGATCATACTTGGTATCTTCGGTAAATAAACCCACCTCACCGAGTGCACCATAGACTTCATCGGTAGATACATGATAAAATCTTTTATCGGATAGGTCAATTCCCCAGTGGTTTTTGGCGGCATTGAGGAGATTGACGGTGCCTACCACATTCGTCATCACGAACTCTAGTGGATTGGTTATACTTCTATCTACATGGCTCTCCGCCGCTAGGTGTATGACTCCGTCTAGATTCTTATCTTGAAATATCTTATTGACAAAGTCAAAATCTTGAATATCTCCTTTGATAAATTCGTAGTTAGGCTTAGCCTCAATATCTTTTAAATTTTCTAGATTACCCGCATACGTGAGTTTATCCAAATTATAAATTTTATACTCTGGATAGTTATTGACCATGCGGCGCACCACATGGGACCCTATAAATCCTGCTCCTCCTGTAATTAATAATGACTTCATATAATAAAAAAACAAATTTAAGAGAAGTTAGTTAAGGAGGTAAAATAAATTTTCTAAGATAATCTTAATATAGAAATTTCGTGATATAAGTCTTTTGAATCTGAAATAGTGCTAAATAACTGCCCTGCGCACCAAGGTATGAGCGATGCACCTTTAGTGCCAAAGCCATTAAAGATAAAGAGTCCTTTATGCTGCGGGTGTTCGCCGATAATGGGTCTGCGGTCAAAGGTAGTAGAGCGCAGCGCGCCTTGGTGGTCTAGAATTTTGTAATCAGTGCCTTCTATGAGGTTTGGGAGTGCTTGTATTAGGTCTTGCTTCGTCTTCTCGGTAGTTAAGGGTACTTGAAAATCTACTTTATCAAAGGAAGATCCTACCCAAAACTGTTCTCCAAAAGGACAGATAAACTTGCCGTATTTTTTAACTACCTCTGGTTTATTCGCATAGATATCGAGTAGGAGTGCTTCCCCTCTATTAGGTTGAAAATCTATGTAATTGAAAAATGGATTGTTTCTTACAAAAATTCCCTCGGCGAATAGAACCTGACTGTAGATTAGTCCACGATAAGTCCAAGCGTTTCCATCAGGCAATAAATCGCCATGATTAAACGCTTGATGTATGACGGCATGTTTCTCAGATAGTAGATCCGTGTAATAATCTATAAATGCTCCTGTCTGAAGCTGATAGCTAGCCTTAACCTCTAGCCAGTGCTCATTGATTTTAGACAAGTAGTTTTCCTTCCCTCGAATGATATTATCCATACTAGACTCTTCCTTATAAGGTGTGAAGTGTTTTTCGAGTCTTACAGGCTTCAGAAATTCACCATAAAATACGGTAGCTGCGGCGATCAATTCATCATATCTCCAGGAGCTCGCATAGCGCCTACCTGTGACAGGATTTAATATACCCGATGAGATATGACTAGCAGAAGGAGTCTTATCGCGATACCAATCAAAATTAAGTTTTTTCTCTGCTAGAAGTTTGGCGAGTGCCGTTCCTGCCAGACCACCGCCTATAACTGCTATCATTTATTATCTATTTTTATCATAATATTGCTTTAGATTATTATATTACAAATTAATCTCCTAACATCTATATTTAGTAATAATTCACAATATTAGATTTTAAATACTATATTTTTGTGAAAAATAAGAATATGAGTCTAAATGACAAGAATTTTATAACTGAAATAGCAGAAGATGTAAAGGAAAATCCAGAGACAAGCCTTCGTCTTATCAAACGTTTTTTGCCATTAGCGATCATGCTTTTACTGGCTGGTCTGCTAGGGCTCTATTTTGTCAAAACAGATCATACCGCCCAACCCATAACTAATTCTGGCGCTGAGACTACTATACAAAGTAGCGCAGATACGCCTAAATAAATGAGCTTTTATCATTCTATGTTCCGCAGTAGCTTATACCTTTGCATCTTATGCGCCCTAGTTCTATTTTCTTCCTGTGATAGAACGGACTCAGCAGGAGCAGTGCCTATAAAAATAAAGCGTTTCGACCTAGATTTTAAAAAATTTGATACGACGAATTTTGAAATCTCAGAAAAAACTATGATTCAAAAATATGGAGATGTATATCACTTCTACATAGAAAAATTGATGGGATTAGGGAGTCTAGATCCTAAAAATTCTTACTATTATAGACCTCATCTTTCTGGATTCCTCAGTGAAGAGTATCCGTCTATTATGGACACTATAGATCAATACATCACCCCAAATGTTTCGGGAATAGAAAAGGAATTGGGAATTTGTTATCACCGACTGTCCAAACACTTTCCAGAAAAAAAACCCAGCACTATCTATTCATTTTTCATTTCACCTATGGGTGCAAATCCTCCTGCTGCATTCAGCTATGGACAAGACACCATCGGATTCAATTGGTTTAATTATCTAGGGAAAAACTTTTCTCTATACAAGAACCTTTACGAAGGATATAGCTATATGATAGAGTGGAACCAACGAGACTATTTAGCCCGAAACATCATGTTAGTAGAATATAATCTGCTCCGAGAAAAACAGGCTGCAAAAGAGGTACACAGCGAGCTTATCTATGCAATGATAGAAAAAGGCAAGGAATTTTATTATTTAGACAAGATATGCCCAGATATGAAAGACGCCGTCAAAATCGGCTACACAGAGGCTCAGATGAAGTGGTGTGAAGAAAATGAATACGAAATATGGGCTTATTTTAAAGAAAATAAAGTACTATACAGTACGGAAGTCATGGTCCTCAAACGAATGACCGCAGAGGGTCCCACTACACCTGGTATGCCGAGCGAGAGCCCAGGTATGGTAGGAGCATGGACAGGTTGGCAAATCATAAAAGCATATCAATCTAGAGCCAACAAACCGCTAAAAGAACTGCTAGCTACCTCACCAAAGGAGATTTTAAAACAATCGAATTATAAACCTAAAAAGCAATAGTCAATCTAGATCTGAAAATGAGAGAGAGAATTCTATTACTAACTTGTATTTTATGGAGCTTAACTAGTTTAGGTCAAACTAAGTGGAGCGCATTGGAGGGAAATTGGATACTAAAAGATCTAGATAACTCGTTAGTCAATTTCTATGTAGGGGGCGATGGATTCTGTTATGGAAAAATCATAGAATCTGACAAAGCTATATATCTCCAACAGCTGATATTCATAGGGAAGGGAATAGATAGTAAAAACTATATTGATGGTATCTTTACGACTCCTAAATCAAAAATGAAAATAGAGACTAAAATATACCTCGACTCGGAAGAAGATATGCGCTTCGTAGGTAAGAAATTTTTTATTACTAAAACTTATATGGGCAAAAGAGTTAAATAAAATTTATGAATGTCTTTAATACTAATATCAGCAGACTGCGTTTAGCAGGATTTTTAGAAGGCTTATCTCTTATCGTACTAATGGGTTTCGCCATGCCTATGAAATATATTTGGGGAGACCCATCTTTTGTGCGTATGATTGGCTCTATCCATGGCGCCTTGTTCGTTTTATTTGCATTGCAGCTTTTTCTCACTGCTGAGGAAAAAAACTGGAGTTATAAAGACCTTCCACTGAAACTGATGATATCTTGTTTCATACCTTTTGGTACCTTCTATCTAGACTATAAGATACTGAAAGGGATGGATGAAAATTAAACGCTAAAACAATCAAAATGAAAGCTTTTATTTTATCCTTAACTTTATTCTCAAGCTCAGTTATTTGCAGCCAATCTGTCGAAGGATTAGATTTTATGACCTATCCCGCTAGGGAAATAGAATTTAAGAAAACAGCTAAAATCAATTGGAAGACAAACCCATACAAAAATAAAGTCAAAGAAATCAAAGAAGGCTTTGAAACAGGTACAATATCGTTCGGGGGCAATTATGTCACAGTATTATGGCTTTGCGGAACAAACTGCGTGCAGGGTGTGATGATAGATAGTCGCACAGGGTTAATCTATAAATTACCTATAAATTCTCTAAATACATCGAACCAATGTCAGGACAGAGACGACATCTTTGATAGATATCTATTCCTTCCTAATAGTAAGCTATTAGTTACATCTATCTGTAAAACTAAAAAAGAAGCTCAAGGATTTAAGGTAGAACAAGAATTCTACTTTTATCTTTGGAACGAAGCCTCTAAAAAATTTAGTCTACTAAAAAAAACCAAGAAAGAGCGCCTGGATAAGTGATATTGTATAATTTTGAGCAACAAATTAGCTCCTAATGATTCTGCCATCTTCCATCTCTATGATACGATGAGTTCTTTCTGCGAAGCTCATGTCGTGTGTGACAATAAGTAGAGTTTGATTTAGCTCTTCTGTCAATTGTTTGAAAATATCGAACACTATTTGACTATTCTTTAAATCTAAATTACCTGTAGGCTCATCGCCCATAATGATTAATGGATCATTGATGAGGGCCTAGCTATAGCCACTCGCTGCTTTTGACCGCCAGATATTTGACCTGCATTTCGCAATGCTAAATCTCCAATTCCAAGGACTTCTAATTTTTTCATCGCTCTAGCTTCAATTTCCTCTTCAGAATATTTTTTTAATTTTAATGCCGGTAGCATCACATTCTTAAGTACTGTAAATTCATTGAGGAGATAGTGAAATTGAAAAACAAAGCCAATTTTCTCATTCCGAACTTGAGCTAATTCCGCACCCGTTTTTGGCCCCATGAGTTGCTTATCAATATATAGATTCCCCTGATAGTCTCTATCCATAGTAGATAGGATATACAAAAGCGTGGACTTACCGCATCCAGATTTGCCCACTAAAGAGATGAACTCTCCTCTGGTAATTTCAAAAGAAACTTTATCTAATACTTTTACTTCGATAGGATCGTAAAAATATTTGGTAATTTCTTCACATTTCAATACTGTCTCTGTCATATACTTACTTTCCTCTTATAATTTCTACAGGGTCTATGTTGCTTGCTTTCTTAGCCGGAAACCAACCAGCGAAAAATGTAGTAATCAGCGAAAAACAAAATGCTATGAAATAGAAAAACGGATTAAAAGATACAGGGTAGGTTTTTATCGTAGGTAATGCCTCCGTATTAAATGGAATCGTACTAATGAACACGGTGAATAAAAATCCTATAAATAACCCAGCAAAACAACCTGCCACTCCTATAGAGAGTGAGATAACAATAAAAATAGATTTTACATCAGTGCCAGAGAATCCTGTTGCCTTCAGAATAGCTATAGTGTCCATCTTTTCATAAATCATCATATTCAGAATATTGTATATCCCAAACCCAGCAACTATAAGCAATGTGACCCCCACGGCATAGGATATAATATTCCTAACCTTAGTCCCTGTTTCAAATTGTGCATTTGCCTTTTGAATATCGATTGCATTAGTTTGAAATTTTTTTTGAAATTCAAGTGCTATGATAGGCGCCATTTCTATACTTTTCAATTTGACTTGAATATCTGTAATGTAATCTGGGCCTCTACCTAATAATTTCTGAGCTGTAGCAACCGATGCAAAACTCTGCGTCTTATCAAAATCTGCTATGCCTGACTGGTAACAACCTACTACCTTCAATTGAAACCGATCGCCCTGCGATGTCGTCAATTGAATAATATCACCGAGGTCTGCTAAAAGTTTTTCAGCTAATGGCTTACCTAATATAATAGAGTTTGGTACATTTTTTATATCGATTGGATTTCCAGTAGTCACATAATCTGAAAATTTATAAAATTTTACTTCCTTCTCCACATCTATCCCATTGAGAAAACCAGCTATATCTATGGTCCCTAAATTAAAAAAAGCAGGAGATGATACCTTTCGAGAATATCCAAGCACTCTTCCATCATGAGCCAAGCTGTTTAAAATCTCCTGAGACTTTAATATTTCAGAGCGACTATTGCTCGCTTTGATGGATTCAATAAAATGATAGCTATTCTGAGAAATGAACCAATTCTCAATAGGTTGATTCGGATTAGTGGTAATTTCTTTATAAATCCTGACATGCGGGGTCCTATTGAGAATTAGCCCGTCGAGCATTTTATTGAGCCCAGTCATAAAACTAAGTAAGGCAATAAACATAGTAATACCGAAGGTAACTCCTACAGCGGCTATTACACTTTGCTTCCTTCTAGCTTGTAATAATGACCATGCAATATTCACCAATAATCTCACTCAGTCGTTGGTTTTGCAATTTCTTCACCCTCTTTTATTCCATCTATAATTTCTGCCATTTCAAAGTTTTTAATTCCAATGCGCACTTTTCTTTTCTCTCCAGAAATCAGGGTGAGTTCGTTTTCATTTGATAAATAGTTTAATGGAACCAACAAGGCCCTTTCCTTTTTACTGATTAATATATTCGCTTCTAAACTAAGATTTGGATATAAATTGGGTGGCGACTTTATAAATGTTGCAATCACTACAAATGTCTTAGTTCGTTCATTCATAATAGGATAAATCTTCGTTATTTTCGCCTCAAAACTAGTTTCAGGATAGCTCTCCATGCTAACTGCCACTGGCTGACCTATCTTAATTTTAGTAATATCTGTTTCATCCACATTGAGTTCGATATGATACTCCTTGTCAGAGCCAATTATGGCAACTGGTGTTTGCGGAGTGACCATTTCTCCTTCCTTTTTTAAAATACTATAGACTATCCCGCTTATCTGACTTTTTACACTTCTATCATTTGACTGTGTTTGAGAAATTTTGAGTGCATACTCTGATTGCTTGTCGAGTAGATTGACCTGTTTATTCAATTGACTGTATCTTAACCTTATACTTTTAAAATTCGACCTAGCATTATCATAGGAAAGCTCACGTTGCTCATATTCCAATTGGGATCCAATACCTTGCTGCCATAGATTTTTTTGCCTAATAAATAGCATGGAATCTGTTTTTAATTTTTTCTCTACTATTTTAATATTTTGATAAAGTTCTTCAAGCTTATCATTATTATTCTTCTTATCATTAAATTGAGCATTGACCGTGGAAAGCGCTTGATTAAATTCCACAATTTCGTTTTCTATTTTCATCAGTATCGAACCCGAATTTACAATCTCTCCTTCTGCTATAAGCACCTGAGCTATCACTCCAGAAGACTTAGGAAAAACTTGATATTGTCCCTCACTCTTTATAATGCCTGAAGCATACACTGATTGTGTAATACTTGTTGGGTGGACTATATAGGAGTCTTTCTTTTCCTTGCATGAAAGAAATAAACTTGAGAATAGAAAAAGGCTGAAGTAGCGCATAATTTTTACTAAAAGACAAAGCTATATATAAATAGTTGACTCTTGGACTTATTTGCCAAATTGTACATTGATACTTTTGCCTTAGAGGTTAAGGAAACTGACTTGTTTTTATAGTCTTTGCTAATGAAAATTCTACATCTCTCAAATTACAGAAGTCTTATCTTTGCTTTTATACCATAACATCTATCAAGGTATCTGAAAAATGCCAAAAGATAAACGATACCGCAGTTTTTTAAAAGGAATCTCCTGGCGCATAGTGGGTACGATAGATACTATAATTATCTCCTACTTTTATACTTTAGATCCTTTAAGTGCCTTGAAAATAGGTATGACTGAAGTGTTAACGAAAATAGTACTCTACTATATACATGAACGTATTTATTTCAAAACATTTGGCAATAAGGTAGTCCAGCGAAAAATTAGTCTCCTAAAAGGAATGACTTGGCGTATCATTGGCTCAATTGATACCATTTTGATCGCATGGATATATACAGGAAGCCCACTGACAGGTCTCAAGATTGGCGCCACAGAGTTTCTAACCAAAGTAATTTTATATTATATCCATGAACGAGTCTGGAATCGAATCAAAATAGGAACTATAGAAGAATAAAAAAACTCAGATTATGCATATTATGAATCCAATAGAATCATATGAAATCGAAGAAGACATAACACTTATAGTAGAAAAAGCAGAGAACTTCGGAAAGGGAATAGGGGATGCTTTCGTGCGACTAGCAGAAAAACTGGAGAACAAAGGAGAGTCAAGAGACTGCTATGGACTGGTGATGAAGGAGGAGAATAGGATGACTTATTATGCTGCATTTACAGAATTATTTATAGGGGAGGCTAAGGAGAAAAAATTATCAACTCGAGTCATAGAGCAAGGAGCTTATTTTTCCATTCTTCTTAATGACTGGAATCAGAATCTCATGCATATAGGACCTACGTTCGACCAACTGTTGCGATCAGAACGAACAGATACGGCTATGCCATGTATAGAATTCTATCGAACTGAAAAAGAATTATTGTGTATGGTTAAGACCAAGTTGAATAATTAAAATTGAATTTCATAGACATTATCCTTTCATGGAATAATTTCTGAGAACCTTAGCTTTATTCCAAGCTATAGTAACAAACAAAAGTGTCATACTCCCTCCAAATAAAACGGATCGGACGGTTCCTAGCATTTGAGCAGCAAATCCACTTTCAAATGCTCCAATCTCATTACTAGATGATATAAAAATAGAATTAACAGAAGTAACTCTTGCGCGCATGTGATCAGGGGTCTCTAGCATGAGTATAGCTCCTCTGATGACTACACTCACCGCATCAAATGCCCCCATGAGAAATAGTATAAAAAGAGATAAATAAAACGATCTTGAAAGTGCAAAGCACAGGGTCGCTAACCCAAAAAGTCCAACAAAAATCATCAACCATTTTCCTGTATCTTTTCGTATAGGATTTCTAGCTAGAAATAACATGGTGATAGCAGCGCCCAGGGGCATAGCTGCTCTAAGATGTCCATAGCCATCGCTATCTACGATAAGGATATCTTTAGCAAATATTGGCAACAAAGCTATACAACCTCCAAATAAGACAGCAAACAAATCAAGTGAAATGGCCCAAAGCATCACCTTATTATCCTTCACATAGATCAAGCCCTCTTTCATTTTTTGAATAGAATCAATTATACTAAAATTATTCTGCAATTGACTTTCAATCTTAGGGAGTTTTAATATAGAAAGTAAAGCAATGAATAAGAAAAAAACCACTACTAAAAAAGCATTTTCTGAACCAGAAAACTTAATAAGATAGCCCCCTAGTATTGGACCTACAATAGCGCCTATTTGCCATGCATTGCTACTCATAGCAGAATATTGAGCCATTCTATCTTTTGGAATAATAGCTGAAAATAATGCTACAGAGGCCCCCATCCCCATACTGCCAATAACTCCCATAAGGAAGACACTTATATAAACTACCTCTGTTAATATATCCGGATTTGATTGGAAATAATTCATAGCTAGATATAATAGTAGCGTCAGTATAAAATAACTGCCTACAACAATAGCGAGTGCCTTCCTCTTTTCCATACGCTCAACTTGATAGCCTGCAGGCAGAGCTAATAAAATTCTTGGGAGTGCTTCATATAAGCCTAGCATGCCTAGCGCTATGGCTTCTCCGCTCAATTTATACAAAAAATAACTGAGAATAGTGATTTTCATCTGCATAGCTACCGTAGTAAAAAAGCGAAAACTAAGAAACCATCTTACATCTGTATTCATAAAACAAACATCCTTATTTTAGTTGAAGTAACGTGGAGTATATATCATTCAAAAGTACTTCTTCTAGATTTTCTGTATCGATATTCATATCTATATATACGCCTCCTCCAGCCTCTGCCATAAGGTTTAGCTTTGACTTATAACTCTGAGATATACCAAATCCAACGACAGAAGTAAGAATGCCATCCTCATTCATTTTTTCTATCTTTTCTAGCATAGCCTTATCATCGTAGGCATACTTATTCATTTTTCCATCAGAAGCTATTACCACCATATTGATAGCCTCTGGCATATTATTTTTTTTCAGCATATCAAATGCAACGTCTATCCCCAATACACCATCTGTAGTGCCAGAGGGCAAAATTGACTGAACGCTTGCTATACACTTATCTTTATTTTTCACTTTACTGCGCTCAATAAGAGTCTCTACGCGATCATTAAAGGTCAGAATAGCTAGATAGTCAAGTTCCTCATAGTTTTTTATCAAATGAATGATACTCTTCTTAAGAACACCGATTCTATTTGGCTTCTCCATCGATTTAGAAATGTCAATGAGCATGATTAAATTCAATGGCTTGCGATTTGAGACTAGCTCCTCATGGGTTTCGAAATTAGTCATCGCTTCAATATTCAATGGAGGCATGACCTTAATTTCTTCTACTTCGTTTGCCACAGCAATAGACTCTACAAATTTTTGTTGCTCTATTTTCAACTCGACTACCTTTTCCGGAATTATAGAATCTTTTGTTTGAACTAGCATTGGTTTCACGATAAAGTCATTCTTAACGAGTGTATCTTTCACTTCAGGTCTATCCAGAAGTATCATGGCTATATTTCGATTTGCATCGAGCTTAATATCCAATACATCTTTACTATAGTCTTTGACTAAGGCTTGAATATTATATTTACCTTCAGGAATTCTATTGATAAGCACGCCAAATCGATTGGCAATGCCAATATAACTCTTTTGATTCGTCACATTTTTTATAAATACTTTTGCATAGGGGATACCTAAAAAAGTCTGCGCATCTACTACCATAAATGCGATATCTCTATCCCCGAAAAGCTTACTATTATCCGTAAGTGATTTATATGATTTGGATATACTAGCTACTATACCATAAACACTCAATTCTATTTTTTCTTTTTCATTTACTATGATATATAATTGTTCGTTAAATGGCCCCTCTTCTTCTGGATAAAAATTTACTTTTAAAGTTCCTTTCTCTCCTGGCGCTATTGCCTGCTTTTTATAGGTAGTGTTAACAAGATTGGTAATTGGTTCATAGCTTAGTAGGATAGGTTTCTCTGATACATTCTCATAGCTGAAATTTATACCATAAGCATTGTTTATTTCTATTTCACCCAGATAAACCTTCCTACTCTCAAAGCGAAGAGAGCTCTGAGTGTAACTATAATGAGCTATGAAAAAACTAATAAAGAATAATACGCTCTTCATATTGCATTTTTGAACAAAATTGCCCCATTGAATAATTGTATCTAAATTTCTCTGTTTCAATTCAATTCAATTTTGTGCTTTGAGTTCATAAATCTATAAAAAAGAATACTTCCATAGCAAAATAATAAAATAATTAGACCAAATATTGACTCTGTAAATGCACTTAAATTTATCATATCTAAAATCAAATGAGTAGAAAATAAAAGAGTCAAAGAAATACCCATTGGAATGAAAATAATATCTCTCAGCAAGCTCCATTGACTAATTTTAAACATTTTATTTAACCAATAGATTAAAAATGGGAGAGGAATTAAATTGATGTTAAACCAATACATAGCGGCTCCTTCTAAAGCATAAAATTTGACTAAGATATACAATAACGGCAGAGATATGGCAGCCAAAAACCCAGTAACTATAATTAGCAATTTTGTTTTGGACTGCGCTATTAGATAAACCCATGGTATTATCATCAGTGCATTGCAAAGACTGCCAAGTATAATCCAGGAAAAAGAAGAATTTAATTGACTAGCTATCATCCCTTCTTGAAGCCATAAGTCTAAAATTTCTTTTCTGAAAACTAGTATATATATACTAAACGGTGTGAGTGTATAGCTAATGAAAGCTAGATGGTTAAAATACTGCCTCTGAATATCAGAAATATGACTCGTTTTTACTATCTTAGAAATAACAGGAAAAAAAGCGCTTTTTACCGTAGCACAATACATAATATAAGCCATGATTATATTAAATAGAATAGAATAGTGTCCAAACTCTATTTTATTTAGCCATCGCATCAATAGAAAATTATTAAGATCACCGTAAATAAATGCAAAGAAACTTATCAACGAAATGCCTAAGGCTAATTTTGACAACTGCTGAATGTATGTCCATGAAAAATAATGAAACGAATTAATATAAGGCACTTGCTGATAGATTAAAATCTTTTGAGCAATTAATGTAAGGAGCGAAATAGCAATATGCCAATAAAAAAACAGTTCTATGCTAGGTGTGAAATATTGAAATAAAAAGAGAACACCTGTATTTTTAATCAAGGTAATGAATAGCTGAGTATAATTAGATAAAGTCTGCTTATCTAGTCCGAATAGTGCTCCCGTGTAAAATGAATGCGGCCACTGGGCAACTAGAGCTAAGACTAGAATTTTAAATTTATTAGCAGACTGCAAAAAATTTCCTCCATTATAAAGCCAATGAGCGACAAGCCAATCAGAGAATAAAAACAATATTAGAAATAAACTGAATCCAATGGTCAAATAAACTAGCTCTTGGCTGGCGATGATAGTTTTAGTTTTCTCATGAGATAAAATCCGTTCCTGTGCAATCTCTTTAGTAATTAAACTAGTCAACCCAAAATCAAACAAATATATAGCGCTGGTTATAGTAGCAAAAATTCCTATCCAGCTATAATCAGCAACACCTATATATGAAAGAAGAAAAGGTAATGTCAATAGAGTAATGATTGCGGATAGTCCGCGAGTTATAACACCATGGTAAATATAATTTAGCTTTTCATATTTACTATTAATTTTAAATAGGCGCATCAAGCTCCAGAAAATCTTAAGTACATTAAAGTCTGCTATTCTAATAATCTTAGATATTGATTTTATATCTTTATTCTGTATGACAGTTATAAGTTTTCTATCTAGCTCCCGGCTTTCAAATATTTCTATGATTTTCTTAATATCAGCATAAGATAAGAAATCCTCTCCCCATTCGAAAAAACGATAGTATGCCAACTGATTCTTGGCAAACTCAATCTCAGAATAGCGCAAATCCGATTGATTGCCATCATGCTTTCTCCATACGCCGATCTCTTTAGAGCCAATGAGCACATTGCCCTGAGCAGCTGCACGCGCCGCAGTTAAAAAATCCGTATGCATACAGTCATCAATATATGCACCAAATTTATCTAACAAATCGATCTTAAAGATACTACTAAAATGAGAAAAACCATAATGCTTGATACAAAGCTTTAAATATTCTACCCCAGAAATCAAAAAATAACCATCGCCATAAGATTTTATAGGTTTGATAGGCTGACTTATCCTGGATAGAAAATTAGATTGAATGTGACAAATATTGTCTTCACTATGATTGACGACTATATTCATGGCTTCCTTAATCCATGTCTTATTAGTATAATAATCATCACTATCTAGATTAATCAGCCAATCTTCCTGAGCTGATTGAGCATAGGCATTCTGGTAATTACCGACTCGGCCAAGTCTTGATTCATTATGGATAATTTCGATTCCCATCAAGCTAATACTATGTCTACATAATTCTTTTGTATTATCAGTAGAACCATCGTTTATAAGCAATATTTTGAGGCACTCATAGTCTAGATTCTTAACACTTTCTATACATTCCTCTAAATATTGAGCATTGTTGTAATGCGGTATTTGCAGATAAACCTTCGGAATACTCATATATAATAATCCCTCTGCTTAAATATTTTTAGTTTGATGAGGGGCTATTGTAGAGAGCTCTTGTAAATGATTTCTATACCAATTAACACCTGCATAAATTGAATTTAAACCATAAATCTCTGGCTTAGCATCTAATAAAATTAATATGTCCTCCAGTGAAAAGTTTCTATTTATCTTATATAGTTCTTCATAAATTCTAGAAATAAAATTAAAATCTTCAATATAATCAAGGGTGAATCGATGACTCATAGAATAATCTATATTTCTCTCCCACGAGATATTACCTATAGTAAAAAGATGAGGATTTTCCCAAAAATAGGGGGTCGTATGCTCTCTCTCCATAGATTTTTTGGCATCCCTATTGGCTTTTTCTAATGCTTCAATAGTGAATACTTCAACATCATTGCCATCTGGATATGTGGCAGGGTGAAGATTAGACACATAATCCAAATTGTTTTCCATGAAAAATTCAAAAACCTTATCCATAATCCTAGCATCAATTAGTGGACAATCGGATGGTATTTTAGCTACTGTAGTAGCTTCGTACTTTAACGCACATTGATAATGCCTATCCAATAAGTCGTTTTCATCTCCTCTAAAAACATCTATTTGATTTTCTATACAGAATTTTTCAATAATGTCATCTGATGGATTTAAAGATGTGGCTACGACTATTTGACCACAACATTTAGAAAAAGACATCCGTTCTAGTTGCAACTTCAATATAGGCTGACCTAATATTGTTCTCATCACCTTTCCTGGCAATCGACTAGAACTCATTCGAGCCTGAACTATAGTTATCACTTTAGACATAAATATCTTTTATTTTTATACACTGAATCTACCTCGCTCTTACAGGTATTTCTGCGCAACAGAAGATGAAGAAATAAAATCTTTTTTGTTTCCTTGGTACTCTATATATTCTCGAATTATTTTAGAAATAATTTCACCACTTTTGCCACCATTCTGTATGGGCTTTTTAGACTCTAGTTCTTCTATTGGGAAATAACTATATACCGTCTTCCCTAGCACTAATCCTTGGTATACGCAGGACGAATACTGGGTTATAAGTGTATCACAATGCGCGATTAGGGTATCAATAATTGGGTCTGTAATAATTGTCGCATTGGGAATCAGAGAGTAGATTTCTGATATGACTCTTCGAATTTTTTCGTTAGGGTGAGGCTTAAAAATAATCTTTCGACCATCTGCTATCTCTAACGCTTTTCTTATTAAATGACTCCGATCATCATTCCCTCCTAATTCTCTAATATCAGATGTCGCTACTAAGACAAAATCTCTCTCAGGATAGGTGGTTTCTTTAAGCGAGCTAATATGATCGAAATTTGGCACACCTGTAGCCAATATTTTATTTCCATCAGTACCATAGGTTGCGAAATATTCTTTATATCCCTGGGACATAGCAAAATACAAATCGGCGATGTTTGTGGTACCATTGAGAGCCGTACTAGCTGTAGTATAGGGAGGCAAACCTAATCGATTAACTAATTTAGCGAATTTATTAATAGGGTCTATCATACCTTCTTGAATCCATACAGTCTTGATTTTTTTGAAACTCTTAGGAACTATCATATCCGTGGATAGTATGGCTAGGTCATAATTTATACCCTTGGTCGTTCCTCTGTAATCATAGTTTAGATTATGCATGCGTATATATTCCTGCGACGATCTTGTAAATGAACTATCCCTGCCTAAGACCGTATTATCAAAAAAACCAATCTCCGCAGCTGCTCTATACAAAATGCCTTCACCGAATAATTGACTATAATATACGTTATAATCGTCTTCTAGAAATTTAGCAATTTCATGTAGCTGCGTGGTCTGATTTCTAGAGCCCACAACGCATAAAATATTCTTTCTATTTGCCATTTATTTTTTCAGCTATTTGAATAATTTTATAAAATGAATTTACATCTAAACTTGCACCACCTATGAGTCCCCCCCAGATATGTGGTTGATAAAATAACTCTTCTGCATTCTTTTCATTACAACTACCTCCATACAAAATAGGAATTCTAGCTGCGGCCTCAGGGTTATAGATTTCTGACAAAAGCTGAAAAATAAATTTATGAACCTCTTCTGCCTGCTCTTTCGTAGCTGTAATACCTGTGCCAATGGCCCATACTGGTTCATAGGCTAACACAATATTACCAATTTTTTCAACCGGCACTTTTTCCAATCCCCTCACTAACTGCTTTCTTATAACATTGAATGTTTCATTTACTTTTCGTTCCTGTAAAGTTTCTCCAATACAAAAAATTGGTTGCACATTGTAATGAATCAACTGAGCGATTTTATCTGAAATAATTTCATCCGTTTCCTCAAAATATGATCTTCTCTCGGAATGGCCTACAATACAATACTTCAATTGAAGCGATGCTATCATTCTAGCTGAAATTTCCCCTGTAAAAGCTCCAGATTCATAAGCACTGCAGTTTTGTAAAGCAAGGGCTAAATTTTCCTTTTGATTATTTATAAACAGAGTATCTACATAGAGACTAGGTGCGGCTATAATCACTTGAGAAGTATAGTCAGGCAATTGATTCAATTTAGCTATAAATTCCTTGGCCTCTAGATAAGTTTTATTCATCTTCCAATTCCCAGCTACTATTATCTTCTTATTTTTCATACTAATTGATTAGCTTGAACTATTCATTGTTATATTGTAAATATGGCTTAATATTCTTACTTCCCGGTCTGTTATAATTTTACTTCTTCTAGCATAGACTGCATGGATTGTTTCGAAGGCTTTCTCTAGATCATAAGGTCTGATTTTTTCCGATATAGACCAACTAAATGATGGAATATGCTTCTTAGGAAATCCGGCTCCTACTATATTTGAGCAGACGCCGACCACAGTTCCGGTGTTGAACATGGTATTAATCCCAGACTTCGAATGGTCTCCCATGATCATACCTAAAAATTGCTGACCAGTTTCTATCACAGCTTTTTGATGATAATTAAATATCTCTACTTTGCTATAGTTGTTTTTTAGATTCGATGAATTAGTATCTGCTCCTAAATTGCACCACTCTCCTATTACTGAATTTCCCAAATAGCCATCATGCGCTTTGTTAGAATTAGCAAAAAATACTGAATTCGTTATCTCACCACCTACTTTGCACCCTGGCCCTATGGTAGTAGCGCCGTAAATTTTAGCGCCCATCTTAACCTGTGCACTATCACATAGTGCGAAAGGTCCTCGAATCATAGCCCCCTCCATGACTTCTGCGTTTTTTCCTATATACACAGGTCCGCTATCCGTATTTATAATACTACAGTGTAATTTTGCACTTGGTTCTATAAAAATATTCTCTCCTATAACCTTGATGTCAGAACTCACATGAGCGCTCGTTCGCTCTGCTGTTAAGAGATCATAATCTTTTCTAATTTCTGCATCATTTTCTAAATAGAAATGCCACGGGAATTTTATAAATGTTATTTCACCTTGATAGGCTACCTTAGTACTATTGGAAGAAGCCTTATTGAATGCAATTTCTTCGCCTTGATAGACTAGAATAGAGTTCTCTCCTAAATTCTTTATACTATCAGCTAGTTTTCTATTTGGAAGTATATGAGATGCCACTCGCTTATCTTCATTTCTCAATTCGCCTAACTTTAGATAATCCATAGCATAAACTATCTGAACTTCTTCATCTAAATAATAAGCCCATTTTTCTTGTATGGTCAAAATTCCTATCCTACACTCAGCTATGCTGCGCGTGTATGTAAGAGGCAATAAATTTTCCCATATGACTAAATCATCGTATAATATCATAGTCTACTTATTTAGAATTCGCCTTCCTGTGTTTTATCCTTTTTTAAAATTCTATCGATCTCATCCACATTCGATTTAGATTCCATATCCTCGCGTTTGACTATTTCCGTCTTTAACATTCTCAGTGCATACTTGCTGCAATAGGTATCCGTCTCGTCTTCAGAGCCCATCATAGTTTCAAATCTTGTGATATAATTTTGAATAGATTTTTGGTCCAAGCTCGCTATATATGTCCCATAATTATTATATATTGCCAGTTTCTTATAACCTTCTGCTTTGGATATTGCCTCTTCAAAATAGACTATATCTTTGGGGTTTTTAGACTGTGCTATAATTTCAAAAGCTGTATTAAGAATATTATAACTCTTACAGTAAATTTTTTTCACAGCATAACTCTTTGCCTTTTCTGGATCCAAGGTATTCAGAAACTTAAGAGAGGAGTTTTCTACTAAATAAGAGGAATCACATAAGAATGGTACAATCAGACTATCGAACCCTGCAAGGTTTTCGTTCTCACTGAGTTTGTCGATAGCAGCTGATTTTATGATTCCCAATTTATTTTCTTCTAAAATTGACTTCAATTTATCATTCCACTTCTCATCGCGCTTTAACCATTTTTTATCTATGGCTTTAATCCCTTCCAGTTTTATTCTTTTCTGTTCACTACTCAATAAATTAAAAATAGCATCTTTCACCTTATCTTTATCCTTATGCACCGCTAGTTTTTTTAATGCCTTCACCTGATCTATATAGCTCCTAGAATTTTCAAGTAAATATAACCAATCATTGACTTCTCTTGATTCATTTTTCACAGCTACTATGGAATTAGTGCCATCTATACTAATAGTTCTCACATCCTTCTCCCTTATGATGAAGGTGTCTGATTTTTTATTTAATATAACTCGCTGTCGCTTAATAATATCACCTGTATAAATATTTAAATCCATAGGTATTTTATAGACTAAGCTAGAATCAAAATTGTGGCGTTGCGATACGATGAGAATAGTGCTATCAGCTGATTTTATATAACTCGAATTGAGAATAGGATGCCCACCATTATCATACCATTGATTGAAAAACCAATATAAATCTTCCCCAGAAACTTCTTCAAAACACTGACGTAGATTGCTATATTCCGCCGTCTTGAAACGAAATTTAGTCAAATACAAGTTTAATGATTTAAAGAAAGCCTCATCTCCTAAATAATTTCTAAGCATATGCAATATTTTCCCCCCTTTGTTGTAGGAGATCACATCAAACATATCATCGGGCTTCTTATAAAAATAACGTATTAGTGGCTCTTTCTTAGCACTGCTATATGAGAAATAGGGGGATAAATCTTGTGTCCAATGATACTCAGCAGCTTCCTTTCCATATTTATATTCCGTCCATAAATATTCAGAGTAATTAGCAAAGGATTCGTTCAATGTCAAATGAGTCCATGTTTTACAGGTCACAATATTGCCAAACCAATGGTGAAAAAGTTCATGTGCTACAGTCTCATCATCGTTTTCATCAAGGAGCTCTCTCTCGTCTTTTTGAAACATAGTATTAAACGTAACCGCACTTGTATTCTCCATAGCCCCTGCAGTGAAATCATGCACTATCACTTGTGAATACTTATCCCATGGAAATTCGACACCTAATAATTTTGAAAAATATTCCATCATCTCTGGAGTGCGACCAAAAATAGGACGAGCTAATGATTTGTATCTTGGCTCCATATAGTAAGACACCTCCTTGCCTCTCCATTCGTCTTTCACTATCGTATAGTCCCCAATAACCAGAACAGTCAAATAGACAGAGTGCGGTATAGTCTGAACCCAATGATCCGTCTTGGTTCCATTCTTATTATCTCTAGTAGATTTTAGCTTTCCATTGGATAGAGAAACATATTTAGAATCGTAGGTTACCTTTAGTGATTGAGTATGCTTTTCTGATGGATGATCTAGTGTAGGAAACCAACTAGAGTTAGAATGAGTCTCGCCTTGAGTCCAAAGATGCGTCGGCACATTTTTTCGCTTATTATCTGTATTAATGAAATAAAGTCCTTTCTCATCCTTTATAGCTGCCCCGTCAGAATCCACAATACTATCGGGATGAGCAATATAACTTATCCATACTTTTATAGTATCTACTTTTGTGTAGTATTTACCTAGATCTATTTCTAATTTGGATTTAGTAAAGCTATATTTTAAAGGCTTTGAATCTTCACCTCTGGACTCTACTTTTAGTATCTCTAGATACTTTATATCCAGAATGAGTTTATTCTGTGCATAAAAATAGGGGACTAAGGTTAAGGTGGCTTGTCCTTTCATCTGATGTTCTTTCCATAGTGGCGCTATATCCAACTCTGTATGAATCAAATCAAAATATTTCTTTGGAACCTCTTGTAATTTATTTCCAAGTATATCAATGCTATACACAGAAAAAAGGATTAATAAAATATACTTCATGCGCAATATGGTAAAAACTCAACAAATTTATAGTAACCATACTTAAAATGCCTCATTTTATAAATTTATGACTCTTCTGGGTTTATTGAAATATAGATTCTGTTAAATACTAGGTTTCTTTAACGCTAATGACATAGCGCATATTGTGCGATATAGAGCTTAATAATTGACTACTTAGCCAATGTGAATTAGGTATTACACCTATTTAGTTTGTGTGGAAATTTCTAAATAAATTTTTTAATGTACATTTGCCATGAATTTCAACTTTTGGAAAAGCCTAGACATATTTTTCTCATAGTAGCAGATAGTCTGCGAAAAGATGCTGTATATCAGAACGGAGTAGACATGCCTTATATAGAGCGTCACGGAGTACAATTTACTCAAGCCAGATCCTCTGCCTGCTGGACACTTCCTGCCACATCATGCATGTTTACTGGGCTCAATGTGCATGAGCACAGAGCTGATACCCATACCCGAAGATTGCGCAGTGATATACCTACTTTAGCTGAGAAAATGAAAGAAAGGGGTTATAAGACTATACAAGTGACAGCCAATCCAGTCACTACCGATATATTTGGGTTAGATAGAGGTTTTGATGAAGTACACAAGGTATGGAAATTGGTGACCCCAAAATTGAAAAAGACCATGCGTCTTTTATTATCTATCGGTAAGCCTAGAGTGCGTAAAATGCTCTTTTCAAAAGATGTCATCAGTGACAAATTGAGTGAAGACCTGCAGGTAGCGACCTGCTGGGGACAGAATACACATAGAGATAATTTCGCCAAGGTACTGCAGCTTATAGAAGAAAACGACAAACATAATCAACCTTGCTTTTTCTTTATTAATCTTATGGAAACCCATTTTCCATATCACGTAGCGGATACCTTCGGTTTAACAGGCAAGAACTTATGGGAAAAGACGATGGAAAGCATAACTCTTTTCAAAATAGTCAATCAGAATTTTCTTATTAACGATAAACCCGTTATCAATCAAAAGTATGCTGACTTAATCTACCAGCGGCAGATGACCAGCTACCAGATTATCAAAAATGATTTAAATCAATTCGTAGAAACTATTCACCAAGATAAAAATAGCCTAGTTGTTTTTTGTGCAGATCATGGAGATAATTTTGGCGAACAAGATTGGTATTATCATTTCTCCAATGTGAATGATGGCGGAAATCGAGTACCTCTATTTTGGCTGCCACCAGGTGGAAATGCAGCTAAGACCATAAACCAACCAATTAGTAGCCGATATATGTTTCACAGTCTTTTAGAAGCTATAGGTGAAGAGCAGACGACGACTTTATTTAAAAACTCCGACTATAGTTTTCCCCTTACTCAGAGTTTCTGGTACAAGCACAGAGGGGTCACTAGAGATCAATATCGCTATAATCAGTTTATGTTTGTAGATGATAATATGCGATATGTCAAACGAAATACAGACTGGATGGCAGCCCCTATCACTGGAGACCACTATCATCAGGAAGCTAAATTTGAAAAAATGAGTGAAGGCACTAATCCAATTATAGAATTGGTTAAAGACACCGAAAAGCGCACTTATTTATTAGAAAAAGAGAAAGAGTTCGACGTCTTCTCTAGTGAAATTAGAATACAATAATTCTAAAAATATAATTCCTCTGAATGGAAAAATTAGAAGAGGGCGTTCTCAATAAAAATATAGCTGCATTAGCTAGAATGGTCACTTTCAATGAGAGCACCAGACTAGAAGATAATATCATAGCTGATAGATTTATAGAGCAGCATCAGGAGAAGTTGGACAACTCTATTGTATTAAGCATAAGCGGCATCCCTGGTGTAGGAAAAAGTAGTTTCATAGAGGCTCTAGGAGTTTATCTGCATAGCCTTGGGTGCAGCATTGCCGTATTTTCTATAGATCCTAGCAGTGAACTGACTCAGGGCAGTATTCTCGGAGATAAGACTCGCATGACAGAGCTAAGTAGTCTCGATCATGTATTTATTCGCCCTTCACCTACATCTAATAGACTGGGAGGACTAGGAATCAACACCCATAAAAACATAGAATTAGCTAAAATAGCAGGTTATGATATCATCTTAGTAGAAACAGTTGGAGTTGGACAGTCTGAGACTATTGTAAAAAATCTATGCGATGCGTTTATTCTTCTTCTCATGCCAGCTTCGGGAGATGAACTGCAAGGAATAAAAAAAGGAATTATGGAGGTCGCTGACTTTTATATCATTCATAAAGCTGATGGCGAACTATTAAATGCGGCCAAATTATCAAAAAAAGAAATTGAAAATTCTGTTCATCTATTGAAGTCAAACTTGAATATTTCAGAAAGTATTTTTGCATTCTCATCCGTTGAAAAATTGGGATTAGATATCATTTGGAAGTCCATAATGAAATTTATCGATACTAAAAAGGGAAACAAGACCTTCTATGCTACTCGAATTCAGCAGAGAATTCATTGGTTTAAAGAAACCTATGAACGAATGATGCTCATGCACTATCTCGAAAAAGGAAAAGAAAAATATAAAGTCCTAGAAGATGAGATAAAGGCAGGAAAATATATCAGTCTAAATGAAATTCAAGAAAATATAACGAACTAACTTAGGTTATTACTCAACTTATATTTCTTAAACGACAGTCTTTCTTTTTTAGACCATTCAATTCTATGGCTAGACTTAGCGTATACCATTCTTCCAGCCCTGATTGCTTATAGGACACTATTAAATCCAATTGAATTTTATTTTGATTTTTTGTCATCCACTTCATTTTAGTTCTCGCCGAAGAGTTAAAATGTTTCTTATTAAAATTCTCAATTTCTCTTTAAAGTTTGAATTATATCTCTTGAACTCACACTTCGAATACTTCGATGTGCAAGAATCATCTGATATGGGTTGCAAGAATTTCTCATACTCCGAAGATTCTTCATATCTATCTAGCATAGATTTACTTTACAAAAGACCCATCGTATATTTTAAGTACTAAAGAGTTAAAAAGCATCTCATACTTTTCTTTTACATTATTCGATATGGAACTAACTAAGTTTGACTTTGAGGTATTCAGCTCCTGCAGAGCAATTCTGCCAGCCTCATATTTTAGCTTCTCCGTATCATAGTTTAATTGATTAGAATACAATGAAGACTTTGACACTTCATATTTTTTTTGGGATGCCGCGAAATCTAAAAACGCTTTATTAAAAATTTTTATCTGGTTTTGAAATTCTGTTTCATACTGCAACTGATTAGACTGAATATTATATTTAGCCTCTGCTACTTTATTTCTAGTCTGAAACTGCGAGAATATAGGAATACGAGCATTGATATTGAATCCATAACTCAAGTTATTATCCACTTGTTGTTCAAAATTAAATTGTCTATTAAAGGTAGAATAAGTACTGCCTATTTGGCTTCCCAATGAAATAGTAGGATAATACGACGATTTGGTCATTGCTAGATTGAGTTCCGATTTTTCGAGATTCGTTTGCTGGATTTTTAGTGATGGTGAATTTTCTACCGCGCTTTTTATAAAGTTGGTCTTGTCCTCTGCGGATATGCTCGAAATGGCTATTTCCTTTAACTGAATATTTCTAGTGATATCGACTCCCATCAAGATTTTCAGCTCTACCATATTCGTTTCACAATCGTTTTCTGCTCGTATGAGATTGAGTTCCTCATTATCTTTTTGGGCCATAGCTTTATAGACTTCTCTCTTGGCTAATGTTCCTGCTTCTATTCGCTTCTCCGTAAATTTTACATTCGCTTGACTAATGACTACTTGCTCTTTTAAGTTTTTTATCATCTCTTGCAGGTACAGAATATTGGTATATCGAAAAGCGATGTCGATAGTTAAATCGTTTTTCACTTTCATCCATTCTGATTTATTTTTTTCTAAATCTTGTTTCTGAATTTTTATATTATTAATATGATAAAACCCATTGAATAGATTTAAATCAAGATTTAGTCCCCCGTTATAGGTATTGAATTGCTGATTAGCATAGGTATTCGTAAATGGGTCAATACCTCTTCCCCAGCTAGCATTGGCATTCGTATATCCACTAATATTAGGGAGTCTGGCATCCTGCGCTCTCTTGCTATTCAGCTTATAATTTTTTTCTATTATTTGTTGTTGTCTTATACTGAGATTGTATTGCAAAGCAGTGTCGAGACATGACTGAAAAGTGAAAATATCTTGAGCTATACTAGACTCAAATACCATAAGACAAATTAAAATAACCAATTTATTCATCGCTCTTTACTATTTGACCATCTATGATTTCTATTTTTCTATCACAGCTATTCGCTATCTCTGCTTCATGTGTTACTATCAGGACAGTTTTTCCTTCTCTATTTATTTCCCTTAATAACTCCATTATTTCTTGACTTGTTTTACTATCTAAAGCACCTGTAGGCTCATCTGCTAATATCAAATCTGCATTGGTGACCAAGGCTCTAGCTATGGCTACACGTTGTTTCTGCCCTCCTGATAACTCATTGGGAAGGTGATGTATTCTATCCCCTAATCCTACCTTTTCTAGCATTTTTTCTGCCACTATACTTCGTTCCTTCTTGCCGATTCCTTTATACATGAGTGGGAGTGCTACATTGTCTAAAGCGGACTTAGTGCCTATCAGATGAAAAGTCTGAAATACAAATCCGATATATTTATTTCTATAATGTGCCGCATCACTTTCAGATACATTATTGATCAAATTCTTATCAAACCAATACTCACCGCTATCATAGTTATCTAGCATTCCTATCATATTGAGCAATGTAGATTTGCCTGAACCCGATTTACCGATAATAGATACCAACTCTCCTCGCTGAATAAATAAGGAAACATCCACTAATACTTTTAAGTGCTTTTCCCCTATCTGATAGGATTTGTTAAGATTTTTTATTTCTATCATTTCTCGGCTTCCATTTCCTCTTTCATCACTTTATCTTCTTTTCTCAGGCCCTTGATTATTTCAATATATTGTCCATCTGATATGCCAGTTTCTAGAATAATTCGTTTTTTGGACTCTCCACTTTTAATATAAACGTATGAGGTGTCTTCTTTGTATCGAATGTATTTTTCTTCAACGGATATCGCATTTGAAACTCTATCAACCACAAATTCAGCTGAAGCAGTAAACCCAGATTTGAATTTATATAGATCTACTGCCGATACTAATAATTTAGCCTCAATATCAAATCGAGTAATTCCACCCACATCGACGCCTTTTGGTGAAATTTTTACCACTTCAGACTCGAAGGTTTGATTTCTCAGGGCATTGACACGAATGAGCATTTTCTTTCCTAAATCTAGTTTACTTAAATCTCTTTCGTTGATTTGTCCTTTAAATAGAATCTGATTCATATCCGCTATGGTAGCTATGGTAGTTCCTTCATTAAAATTATTTCTATTCATAATTGTAGCTCCAGTTTTCACAGGAATATCTAAAACGATTCCATCTGTAGTAGAATAAACTACATCCGACACAAAACCATTTTTACGCGAAAATCCCTGAGTTACTATCTTCTTATTCTCATTTGCATTTCTCAAATCGGTTTCAGCCAATTTATATTCTTGTACCGAAACTTCTAAATCTTGCTTTGCTATCACATCCTTTTCATAAAGTGTTTTATTCCGCTCATAGTTGGCTCTTACTCTCTCCAGATTTGTATGCGCTACAGAGATCTGTCTTTCTGCCTCTTGACTCATCTTGGGGTCAGGTAGAGTTCTTAGTTTAGCTATCGCCTGACCTTTTTTTACCTCGTCTCCTACACTGACATAAATAGCCTCTATGACGCCTCCTAGTTCCGATTTCAAGTTGACTTCTTTCGAACTCACTAACTTTCCTGATAAAATTTGTTTATTCTCTATTGTCCGAACAGACGGTTGGATGTACAAATCTTTTTCGTCTTTATCTCCATCACTATTTATAAATTTTTTATACGCACCTACACAGACGAGTATAAGTACAAGTCCTGATATCCAATATTTTTTCTTGCTTAATTTCATTCGCTTACTATTTAATTTTCTTGATTTAAAGCTATGACAGGCCTTATTCTAGTGGCTTTGAGCGCTGGCAGTATTCCTGCTGCTACTCCAGCTAGAATGAGAATACTCAGAGACGCGAAGATGACAGGAAAGTTAACGCCTACATTTCCTAGAAACATATTTTCCTCTACCATAGATGCGATTACGATCTGAATAACAAAAATAACTATATAGCCGAAAAATATTCCTACAAAACCAGCTATCGAAGTAAGCACTACTGACTCTACCAGTACCATCTCTAGAATATTGCGTGGAGTGGCACCGATAGCTTTTCGAATACCAATTTCTCGGGTTCTTTCATTGATATTGACATACATAATATTACCTACAGAGATAATACCCGTTAGCAAAATACAAAAACCCACAAACCAAATAAAAATTCTAATCCCTGTAAATAACGACTGAAACTCCTTAACCTGCTCCGACATACTAAATGTATAAAAAGCCTCCTTATCATCTGGATTTACTCTATAGAGTCTCGACATAAAGGCTTCAAATCGCTTCATAAACGTGGAGCCATCTACATCCTTGTACAAAGAAATTATAAAACTATTCGACGTATTGGCATTGAATAAAGTCTGATAACTGGAGAATGGAATAATTACAGAATTTCGATCACCAAAATTTATATTTGGATTGTCTTTTGTAATACCTATTACTTTGAAATAATTATCTCCAATATTTATATATTCACCTATCACTTTTGACTTTCTTTTAAATAGCAATTCTTCCACCCGCTCTGGGATAATGCATACAGCTCCATCTTCTTTAAAATCTTTAGATTTAAACAATCTACCCGCTTTAATCTTTTGTTTTCGTATACGAAAAAAATCCTTTTCTACCCCTATGAGTGAACCTGAATTTTTATTATCGTCATAAGTCATCTGCATACTCTGAGGAGAATTTGCCTGCAGACTAATATACTCTATTTCATCAAAAGCCGTTTTAAATTGACGTAAAATATCTTGGTCAAAAACAATCGTCTTATTATCCATCACTCCATTATAAGGCATAGTGGATTCACCTCCCCAGACTACTATCGTATTCTCTGCAAAAGATGAAAAAAGTTTAAACACTCCTTGCTGAAAACTATCTCCAAAACCCATCATCAGCATCATGATAAAAATACCCCATGCTATTCCGAATCCGGTCAAGGCATTGCGGAGTTTATGCTGGGTGATAGATTTATAAATTTCTTTAGGTTCGATACTCAGTAGCATACATCAAAGATACTTACATTGGATTAAGAAATTGCCTTAAGTTACAATTTTTAAAGTTTTTATATGAAACTATATTAATAGATATTAATTTCAATCACTTATCTAGACTTCACCTCAAAATATCACGAACAATGCTTAAATGATGCTTTGTATGGATTTCAAGCATACGAATGGCTTGTTTCAATTTCAAATCCCCAAAATAGGGATGTTTGAAGTAAGAATTCACTGGCAAACTATCTAGTTTTGATGCTTGGGTTTTAGCTTCGGTAATATGTGAATTTAACTTATCCAACAAAATAGTCTCCGATGGCAATACCACACTAGGCGCTTTTGCCTTACCTCGTGGTATCTTGCCTAGAGTAAATATGATATAGCGCGACAGTTTAAAACTCCATTGATACTTAGTAGAGTCTGAATTCTCTAATGCATAAATAATTTTATTTATAGTCATCATGCTATGCTCTATGTGCCAGCCTACTGAGGCCGTTGAGAATTTTACATTCACGGACTCATATTTGCTCACATAATCTTCCATTTCATGGACTAATTGTGTTAGATGATTCATATCTGCAAAATTAAACTAGATTCAATTTCCATTCCGCATCTAGCGGGTTTGCATTGGCTATCATAGCTTCAATCCAGTCTTTCCCTCCTTTCAAATAATACGCGGAGAAATTTTCCTTTCGCTCTATCAGATAATTATCCTCAAAAATTTTAGATTTTATTTTTTCAAGGGCAGCTATGATTTCTTCATGCTTTCTTTTCTCTGCTTTAACGGCTTTACTATAAAGAAGCTCTAGTGACTTTTTCAGCTTAACTAATTCGGACTCGTAGGATCCTTTTAGTGATTTATCTATGGAAGTCATTAAAGTTTCCAGGCTTGCAAATTGGATGGTAAGTTCCTTTTCTGCTCCAGAAAATTCTAATTCTAAATCTGAATCTTTTAAGGCAATTTTCTTTTTCAATTCATCGATAGGTAGAAAGAAATCTAGTTCAGTATAGCCAGAAGATATCCACTTTTCCCAAGACTTAGTATCTAAAACCGAGACAATATCACGAAGAAGTATCACGGGAAAATCTATATGGACGGATTCGAAAATAGGCTTTAGCTGCAACCAATAGCTCACTTCTGCACCGCCTCCAATATTAGCGATAGAAGGCAATACCGTCTGCTGCATTAGTGGTCTTAGGATGACATTCGGACTAAAACTTTCAGGACTTGATTTTAATTTGGCTAGAAGATTCTCTTCGATTCGATCAATTCGTTTACGCTCTCCATCTCTATATTCAAATAAGTTAATGTCTCTCGGCTCCGCCTGCACTGAATAGTTCTCTCGGATAAAATCTAAATTAGATTTCAACGTATTGACAGAAAAACTTTCTTTTATTTCTTTTTCAAAAACCGGCACCATAGCTTCTTTAACTTCTCTCATATTAAGATCTAACACTATGAGACCATAACTGCCTAACAACTTTCTTAGCATACTAGCGAATGCTAGTGCTATCGTATGATTCAAAACATACGATGAAAGGTATGCATCTTTTAGTTCCTCTGCATAAGGCATATTGCCAAAGGCATCTAGCCATTCATGTAAGACTAGGATAAAGGAATCATCTATCACCATAGAACCTATTGGTCCCTTTTGCGAAGTCGTCCACTCATATTTTTTGCCAAATAAATAGGTATGGAGTAGTTCTTCTTTATCATGATCTTCACTGCCAATGACGAATATAGGCACGATTTTTTTTTCTCCTAAGGCCTCATTCATTTGCTCTGCCAAAGAGATAACAGATACAGCTTTGGTCAAAGTATATAATGGACCTAGAAATAAATTTGGCTGGTGAGCAGTGCTCACTGCATATCCATTCTCTTTCAACAAGACTATATTTTCACTCTCTTTGGGCCTTAATTTTTTTGCACCTGCATAGTTATATTCTAATAAGTTCTGCAATAAACTTCTTTGTGTATAATTCTTTTCTTTCGATAGGAGTGCCCGTTTTAAGCCCTCCATAGTAGGATGAAATGATTGCAGGCTCTGCACCTTTTCATTTCCTATCAGATAGTCTTTGACTAAGGCGGAAAAAAATGGAAGATCTTGGATGGAGATTCGGTTCAAGTTTTTTGTTTTTTTATGCTTCCTATTTAGAAACGTAATTATAATATATGTTAGCCTACAAGCTCTGCTTCAAGATCAAACTCAGTAGCTGCCATTATTTTCACCTGAACAAAGTCGCCTAATCGCAGATGCTTTTCCGTATGAATAATGACTTCATTGTCTACTTCTGGAGAATCAAATTCTGATCTCCCTATATAGTTTCCACCTTCGATTTTATCAATAAGAACTTTATAGGTTTGCCCGATTTTCGCCTGATTCAGTTCATAGCTAATATCACTCTGTATTTCCATGAGCAACTGTTGTCTTCTGTTTTTTTCTTCCTCAGTTATGCCATCTTCATATTTATATGCTCCAGTATTCTCCTCATGCGAATATGTAAATACGCCTAATCTGTCAAACTTCATCTCTTGAATAAAGTCAACTAATTCTTGAAAATCTTCTTGAGATTCGGTAGGAAAGCCTGTAAGTAAAGTGGTACGGATAGCAATGTTAGGCACTACTTCACGGATTTTATGGATCAAATCTACCGTATATTGTTTTGTCGTATTGCGTTTCATATCTTTCAATACCTTATCAGACACATGCTGAATAGGGATATCCAAATATTTACAGACCTTAGGATTATCTCTTATCTCATCTAATATCTCATAAGGAAACTGCGCAGGGTAGGCATAATGCAATCGAATCCACTCTACTCCTTCGACTTTAGACAAGGCTTGAATCAGATCTACTAGTGCCTTTCTCTTATATATATCCAACCCATAGTAGGTTAGCTCCTGTGCAATGAGGATAATTTCTTTAACTCCTTTTTTGGCTAAATTTTTCGTTTCCTCTACAAGAGATTCTATAGTTCGAGATTTATGAAGACCCCGCATCAGCGGAATGGCGCAGAATGTACATTTTCTATTGCAGCCTTCAGATATTTTCAAATAGGCTGAATGCGTATCCATTGAAAGCACGCGTTCTCCGATGAGTTCTTTTTTATAATCTACTTCAAATCGATTGAGCAGCAATGGTAAGTCCATCGTGCCGAAATAACCATCGACTTCTTTGATTTCCTCTTCTAAATTCTCTTTATATCGCTGTGAAAGACAACCGGTAACATAGAGCTTTTCTATCCATCCCTTATTCTTAGCCTCCGCGAATTGGAGAATCGTATTGATACTTTCCTCTTTTGCTTTATCTATAAATCCACAGGTATTAATAATCACTACATCAAAATCATCTTTTTGACTTTCATGCACTACATCTATACCCCCATGGCTGAGCTGCCCCATCATCACCTCGCTATCGACTGTATTTTTCGAACAGCCTAGTGTAATGACATTTACTTTTTGTTTCTTCGTTGATTTGGTTTGCACGCTGATAATTTGTACAAAAGTAATAGACCTAGCCTAAACGAGCTTAACTATAGATTTCAAAGCGGCAATAAAGCTATCTATTTCTTCTTTCGTATTGTAAAATGAAAGGGAAGCGCGACATGTACCTTCCAATCCTAATTTACGCATCAATGGCTGACAGCAGTGATGCCCTGTACGAATGGCTATTCCTTTGGCATCGAGCAGCTGACCTATGTCATAGGGATGCGCACCTTCTATGTTAAATGAGACAACTGCTGTCGAATTTTCCTTTGGTGTATATATAATGATTTTATCTACTTTCTCAATTTCTAGCATTAAATAGCTATGTAATTCATCTTCTATCTGTTTAATGTTTTGAAGACCGATGTCTTCTATATATTTAACGGCAGCTCCTAGTCCTAGAACATCCGCTACATTTGGTGTACCAGCTTCAAATTTATAAGGCAATTCATTAAAAGTAACCTTATCTAGAAACACTTCTTTAATCATTTCCCCTCCATATAGATAAGGATTCATTTCTTTAAGCAAATCTTCTTTACCCCAAAATACACCTACACCCATAGGGCCATATATCTTGTGAGATGAAAATGAAAGAAAATCTATGCCTAAGGCCCGCACATCTATCGATATATGCTGAATAGCTTGGGCACAGTCCAAATGGACCAAGGCAGAACATAATTTGGACTGCGCTATAATTTGAGCCACTGGATGAATAGTCCCTAGCGCATTGGAGATATAGGCTATGGATACCAGTTTGGTTTTTAGCGTTATAATCTGATCCAGACTGGAAATATCCAGTTGACCACTGGTCATCATAGGGATATAGTTTATCTTAAAACCTATTTCATCCTGCAGAGCTATCCAAGGAACTAAGTTAGCGTGGTGTTCCATTTCCGATAGAACTATTTCATCGGCCGAAGTAAGAAATTTTCTACCCCAAGACTGCATTAATAAATTGACAGATTGGGTAGTACCTGAGGTAAAAATGATTTCGTGAGATTGGCCACCTATAAAGGATGCTAGCTGGGTTCGGACATTTTCATATTTCTCTGTGGCTATATTAGCCAAATAATGAGCTCCTCTATGAATGTTACTATTATAGTTTCGGTAATATTCAGAAATAGAGTCAACTACAACTAAGGGCTTTTGAGTGCTAGCCGCGTTATCTAAATAGATTAAAGGGTTTTTATTTACAGTGGTAGCGAGTATCGGAAACTGATTCCTAATGGAGTCCATATGTGTTATTCTTCTTTGACAAACGCCTGTTTGTCTAAAGAAGTTCCCATACTATCTGCAAAGCTAGGCTGAGCTGTGTTTAGAACAGATAAGGACTCTGATACTTCCTTCCCTTTTTCCACCTTTCTTACTCCAGCCCTAGCAAAAGAAGCTAATTGTGAACTCTCAGAGAGGTAGCTATATAACTTATCATAGGTTTTATTATCATTCGACCTAACATATGCAAATTGATTGTCTACATATATTCTATCCATGAATTTTGTATTTCCTAGACTAGAAAACTGTTTATTAACCACTTCTATTGATACATTGATGACTCCTTCTTTTAGAAGACCTAACTCATGCGCACCTTTCAACGATAAATCGATAACTCTGTTTTTCACATAAGGACCTCTATCATTCACCCTTACTATAATCGATTCATTTGTAGATAAATTGGTTATTTTTAGCTTAGTGCCAAATGGAAGGGTCTTATGCGCACAGGTATACTTTTGAGAAGTAAATATCTCCCCGTTGGCCGTCTTTCTGCCTATAAACTGGCCTGCATAGTAACTTGCTTTCCCATATTGATATATTTCAGGAAACCCTTCTCCAACATTGTCAATTGTTTTAAATGAAAGAGCGTTCAGTGATACAATTAATATGATGAATATTCCTAATCTTTTTAACCCACCTTTTGTTTGATTGTTTCTAATTATCATAAGCTACACTTTTAAGTTTTTGAACCAATAGGCTTTTACCTACCTCAAAAATTATATAGTTTGACTTCACTATTGAATTAATGCACCGCAAAATTAGGTTAGTTTTACCGAATAGAACCAAGTAAATAGTATGCAGAATGTTGATAATCAAAACAAATGAAAATTTGTTAAAAGAGAGTTATTTGACCAAAAATCTGGGTTATTTTGATCCTAAAAAAGCCAATTTCGTCAGAAAATAGATAAAACTCTTACTGATTTGATTTCCACACCTACCTGTAAACTCAAAAAATAGACTTAAAAATTAAACATGTTTAACGCCTTTTGTAAAATATCCAGTGATTTCTGGAGTTAAAAATTAGCGCTAAATAGAAGGAAAAATAAACTTACTCACTAATTTTGGTCGCGATCTCTGTTCGTCCTATCCATGGGATTAGAATATATCCGCGTATATGAGCAGTCTTTTTATCAGGTTGCAGTGTCATTAAACACCTATATTGTTTACCAGAAATAGGATCATAGACATAGCCTCGAAATACACCATCTCCTTCGTGCAGAAAATTAAGCATCAAATTGATTCCTGTTATTCTGCGTGTGCGAAGTTTAGGATTGGGATTGTTTTTATCTATTAATACCCTACCTTGTTCCTGATCATCCTCGTACATCCATATTATTTTTCCTGTATAGGTTTTCTTGACAGGATCATAAGTTACTCGAACTTTTTGCTTTTTATTTTCAGATAACCATACCCCCAGCACCCCAGGCATATAACTTTCCTGAGCCCAAGAAATCTTTAACCCAAAAGCAGTCAATAAAACAAAGCAAAAGATTCTGATCCCCATATATTAGTATTAATAATAAGTAAGACGTAAGACGTTGGCTATATATTTCGCTAGCCTAATTACCTGACATGTATAGCCATATTCATTATCATACCAAGCATATATAGTAATACCTTTTTTATCTTCGCTCAGCAATGTGGCATTACTATCATATTCTAGCGCATGTGTATTGCCAATGACGTCAGTTGATACCAGCTCTTTGGAGGTGGAATAGTCTATCTGCTCTATTAAATCACCTGAGAAGGAAGCTTTTTTGATCGTTTCATTCATCTCTACCACGCTTGTCTCCCTCTCTAGTCTCAGATGCAGAATAGCTAAAGATACATTTGGGATAGGAACTCTTACCGAATTGGCAGTGAGTTTTCCTTTCAAATAAGGCAATGCTTTCACAGCAGCCTTAGCAGCTCCTGTCTCTGTTATTACCATATTCATAGGTGCCGAGCGGCCTCGTCTGTCTGCTTTGTGAAAATTATCTACCAGGTTCTGGTCATTGGTAAAGGCATGCACCGTTTCAATATGTCCTGAAGATATTCCGAAATTTTCATACACTACCTTCAATACCGGCACAACTGCATTAGTAGTGCATGAGGCTGCACTAAATATCTGGGTTGTATTTGGGTCAAAATCCTTATGATTAACCCCATAGACTATATTAGGAAGATCTCCTTTGGCCGGAGCAGTAAGAAGAACTTTAGAAACTCCCTTCGATTTTAAATGCAGAGATAATTTCTCCTCATCGCGAAACGCTCCGGTACTATCTATCAAAAGAGCATCCTGAATACCGTAATCAGTATAGTCAATATTAGAAGGGTCTGAAGAAGTTATGATTTTAATGCGTTGCCCATTCACTATAAGCATACTATCCTCTACATCATAGGCTACGTTGCCTTTCATCTCACCATGGATACTATCCTTCTTAAGCAAATAGGCTCTTTTTTCTATTTCTTCTGGACTCTTCATCCGGATGACGATAGCTTTTAACCGAAGTTGACTTCCCGGTTCTTCAGCCAAAATTCTAGCCACAAGTCTTCCTATTCTACCAAAACCGAATAAAATGACATCCTTAGCTTGAATTTGCCTTTTGTCGTCTCCAATTAAATCCCCTAATTTTGAATCAATAAATACATCAAGTGATTCATAATTCCCTTTTTCTTGATTCCATTCATTGCATAGTCTAAATAGATCGATTCTAGAAGGGGCAATATTTAGTTTCTCTATAACTTTAGCTATTTGAAGGGTGTCTGTGACCGAAATCGGTGAACCGAGCATAACTGTAGCGCGCTCATGGAGATTGATAATCTCAGATACATTTTTATCAGACAACTTTCTTCTTAGTAATACTAAATCTGTTTTTTTATCTATTTCTAAATTGGAACAAATATTGCTCAGTTCAATGGCATCTTTTTTCAATAAAATCCATTGGTTTAGATTGGCATCAAATTGTTGACTCATGGGATAAAATAGTTTTTAATGCGGTGAATATAGTTAATTATAAAAAATAAAGCCGGGCACGATTTTTCATCGCACCCGGCTTTTACTTTTATGAGTTAGTTTATAAGCTAATTCTGTCATCTATTCTGCAATGACTTCCATAGGAACCTCTACAACTTGCTCCTTGGTAAGGTTTACTATTACAGTGTAACTTCCTAGCTCCTTAATCTCGCCCTCTTTGACAGTGATTTTTCTTCTATCTATATCTAGACCACTCTTTTTAAAAGCTTCCGAAATAAGAACTGCGTTCACAGACCCAAATATTCTACTCGTAGTACCTACTTTAGCACCAATCTGTAAGTTTGTACTATTCAGCTGCTCTATGATGGCATTAATATTTGCCATTTGTTTAGCTTCATTCTTCTCTCTTACTTTTATTTTTTCAGTAAGAAGGGCTAGATTGGTGGGATTTTTCACTACGCCTAGTCCTCTAGGTATAAGAAAATTTCTAGCATACCCCGGCTTTACTTTGACTACATCTTCTGCAAAACCTAATTTATCTACATCATTTATTAATATTACTTCCATATTTTTAGTGTTTAATTTTTAGTTTTAAGTTTTAAGTAGAGCTTTAAGTATAAAAAAACTTATAACTCATAACTTATAACTACTTATATAAATCCGTCACGTATGGCATCAAGGCTAATTGTCTAGCTCTTTTGATAGCTGTAGAGACTTTTCTCTGATATTTTAGTGAGTTTCCTGTGATTCTTCTAGGAAGTATCTTACCTTGTTCATTCACAAAACGCAATAAAAACTCTGGGTCTTTATAGTCAATAAATTTAATGCCCATTTTCTTGAAACGGCAGTATTTTTTATTCTTATTGCCAAGCTTTACAGCTGTTAGGTATCTTATTTGTTGATTTTGACTAGCCATTTGTTACCTCCTCTTTTGGTTGATTATCTTTTCTTGTTTTAGACTTACCTACTTGTCCTTTCTTTCTTTTATCAGCATATTCCACGCCATATTTGTCGAGGCTTATTGTTAAAAATCTAAGAATGGATTCGTCTCGCTTGTATTGGAGCTCGAGCTTTTCAATGACTTCGCCTGGAGCTTCGAAATCGAAAATATGATATACCCCAGTTCGCTTTTTCTCAATAGGATATGCCAGTTTTTTTAGTCCCCAATGTTCATCGGTGACATTTGTTGCGCCGTTTTTTTCAAGGAAGTCACGGAAAGACTTCAGCCTGTTTTTAACATCTTCGTCCGACAGCACCGGAGTAATGATAATTGTAGATTCATAACGATTCATCGTGTAGAAATTTAAAAATTAAAGAACTTATTAACTATCCGAATGGGTACGGATAAATTTGGAGGGGCAAAAGTAAGAAATAATAAGTAATTTGAGTGTAATTATTTCACTCTCAAGAGTGCGATAAATTCCAAACCGAAATAAAATCCATCTAAATAATTGACTACGAATTAGTTATAGGCATTTTTTAAAAGCCTTAACAATAATGCTCAAACACTTTCTTGAGGTGGTCACCGATCATTTCGGCGGTGTTACCTTCAATCTGATGTCTTTCGATAAAATGGGCTAATTTTCCATCTTTAAATATAGCCATACAAGGAGATGATGGTGGATAAGGTAAGGTATAAGAGCGCGCCTGATCTACAGCGTCTTTGTCTACACCAGCGAAAACTGTAACTAGGTTCGTTGGTTTTTTTTCTGCGCTAGCCAAGGCTCTTTTCACGCCCGGTCTCGCAGCACCAGCAGCACATCCACACACTGAGTTGATCATAAGGAAGGTAGTCCCTTCGGTCTTATCTAATACATTATCTACTGACTGAGGGTCAAGTAATTCTGTGAAACCTAGATCGGTCAATTCTTTTCGCATAGGAGCGACTAATTCGGCTGGGTACATATAATAGTTGAAAGTTTAAAGTAAAAAGTTGAAGGTGTTAATTAGTTAGGTTATAACAATGGTGATATGAAAAAGGTTCGACTATAGATAAATTATCGCTAAACTCTAACATATAACTTCTTATATCTAATCTCTATTTAATTGATTCAAAAAAACCAGTCTGACGATTCTTTTTCACTTCATTCCATAGAAAGTAGGTGCCATTCATGGCTATATAGACTCCTTTTGGCAACGATTGCGCGAAGGCTATGGCACTACCTAAATTAAAAAATCCATCACTACTACCGAAAGAATAAGGTATCATAGCGCCAGTGATGACAATCGTTTTGTTTAAATTGGCTTTGGCTAAATACTCACCTGTCGCGGTCATTGTATCTGTACCATGTGTGATGACTATTTTATCTTCCTGATTTTCGGTGCAGGCTTTGAGGATTTTATCTCGATCTCGATCTGTCATTTCTAGACTATCTACCATCATCAAAGTCTCTACAGTATGGGGCACAGTGCATCTTCCTTTAAGAAGCATCTCATCTATATTGGTTTTGTTGAAATAGAGTCGACCATTGATCATGTCATACTCTTTATCAAAAGTGCCACCGGTGATTAATAAGCGTATCATTCGTTTAGTTGAGGTTTATTCCGATTAATTCTTAACCGCAAAGTTAATGATGATGTCGGAAATTCAAAAACAAATAAAACAACCCAATAGCTATCATAATGAAACCACTAATAAGATGAGGGTTTATTTTAGATAGGATAGAACTCAAAACGAAAGAAGTCTTTGATTTTAAAATCAACACTCCTATAAAGATAGCCAGAAATACAACAACCACGCCAATGATATAGGACAAGAGGTAGTAGAATATCTGATCAAAGCTCTTATTTGATAGGCAAATAACTATGGGAGCAAATACGGAAGGGCAAGGTGTAAGTCCAACCATTATTCCCATTAGAATAGGATTCTTCGCAGTGTCCGTTTCTTCATGACTGCAATTGCACGCCATATATTCGTCTGAGTTTCGCTTCGTTTTAATCAATAAAAAAAGGCCATAAAAGATAATTAAAAAAGGTGCAGCAAATCTTATCCACTCATAATCGGCCCAATGGGGATTAAAATAAAGAATCAATGAAACTATCAAGGTCAAGGAAAAATGCGTAATTAAAAGACTTGCCAATAGCGAAATACCATCGCTCCATTTTCTGGATTGGGAAGTATGCAGCGCCAAGATAGACTTTCCATGGCCAGGCTCTAAAGAATGAACAGCTCCTAAAATAAAGGTGGAAAGAATAGAGAGGTTTGAGGATATCATAGCGAACTTAACAAAAAAAATGAGCAATAAGTTCAATTAGACCTTTCAATAAAATGGCTCTAATAAAATTTGACATCTATAAATTCATAACTTATCATCATATTATCAATTTGTTTTCCACAAATAAATAGATCTTCCAAAATTCAAAACTCAAAATTCAAAATTAAACTTATCTTCGCCCCCTGATAATTAACTTCTATCAGCAATTAATAAATATAGAATTATTAATTATTCACTATTAATTATTAATTGAATCCAATGCCACAAGACAAGTCCATCCAATCCGTCCTCATCATAGGTAGCGGCCCCATCATCATAGGTCAGGCCTGTGAATTTGATTATTCAGGAACCCAGGCAGCCCTCTCTCTTAGAGAAGAAGGGGTGAAGGTCATTCTAATAAACTCTAATCCTGCCACAATCATGACAGACCCCTTGATAGCGGATAAGGTTTACCTACTTCCTCTGACGCCAGAGAGTATCGAACAAATCTTGAAGGAAAACCAAATCGATGCCGTGTTGCCTACTATGGGAGGTCAGACGGCACTCAATCTCGCTATCGAATGCGATGAAATGGGGATATGGAAGGACTATAATGTGCGACTTATTGGTGTGGATATCCTCGGCATTGAACTAGCAGAAGATAGAGATAAATTTAAAAATTTAGTGGCAGACTTGGGTCTTAAAACTGCCCCATCCAAGGTAGCGAATTCCGTCCTAGAAGGCTGGGAAATAGCTCAGGAAATTGGGTTTCCACTCGTGATTCGCCCTTCATTTACCTTAGGAGGCACTGGAGGAGGTTTCGTCCATACCAAAGATGAATTTGAAGCTAAATTAAAACATGGACTAGAGTGCTCTCCTGTTCATGAAGTGCTGGTAGAGAAAGCCGTTTTGGGCTGGAAAGAATTTGAACTAGAGCTTCTCCGCGATATAGATGATAATATTGTCGTGATATGTACGGTAGAGAATTTCGACCCTATGGGCGTGCACACAGGCGATAGTATCACGGTAGCACCTGCCATGACACTTTCGGACAAGTCCTATCAGCAGATGCGGGACGAAGCGAGATTAATATTGAAGTCCATTGGAAAATTCGCAGGGGGTTGTAATGTGCAATTTGCCATTGATCCTATTACAGAGGATATTATAGTCATTGAAATCAATCCGCGCGTTTCACGTTCGTCTGCCTTGGCGAGTAAAGCTACAGGCTATCCGATAGCTAGGATTGCCGCTAAACTGGCATTAGGGTTCAGATTAGACGAATTGAAAAATCAGATAACCAAGACGACTTCGGCATTTTTTGAACCTTCATTGGATTATGTCATTGTAAAAATACCGCGTTGGAATTTTGATAAATTTCCAGGAGCGGATGAGACTTTAGGCTTGCAAATGAAGTCGGTTGGAGAAGTGATGGGTATCGGTAGAAATTTCCAAGAAGCCCTTCAAAAAGCCTGTCAATCTCTCGAAAACAACAAAATAGGACTCGGCGTAGATGGCAAAGAAAGCAAAGATGTCGATAAGGTATTAGCAGGATTACAGTTTCCGAGTTGGGACAGATTATTTAGAATTCGTGAAGCCTTAAAACTAGGCGTACCCAAGACTAAGATACATGAATTGACTCAAATTGATATGTGGTTCTTGCGAGAAATTCAAGAATTGGTTGATTTTGAAAAGGAGCTGAAGAAAATTCCTTTTGACCAATTGAATAAAGCTATTTTGACTAGAGCCAAGAAACAAGGATTTTCTGATTTACAGTTGGCGCATATATACAATAAAACCGAAGATGATATTTATGATTTAAGAAAATCGTTGGGGATTCGCAGAGTCTATAAAATGGTAGATACCTGTGCGGCGGAGTTTGAAGCTCAAACACCTTATTTTTACTCAACCTTCGATGATGAGAATGAATCCTTCCCGTCCGATAAAAAGAAAATTATCGTCCTAGGCTCTGGCCCGAATCGCATTGGTCAGGGAATCGAATTTGACTACTGCTGTGTGCACGGACTGCTCGCATTAAAAGAATCTGGCTATGAATCTATCATGATCAATTGCAATCCAGAGACTGTGTCCACAGACTTCAATACAGCGTCTAAACTCTATTTTGAGCCTGTATTTTGGGAGCATTTAAGAGAAATCATAGAACTAGAAAAACCCGAAGGCGTTATCGTACAGCTAGGTGGTCAGACGGCATTAAAACTAGCTGCTAAATTAGAAAAATATGGAATTCCTATCATAGGTACTTCCTTCAATGATATGGATCTAGCCGAAGATAGAGAGCGCTTTTCTGATGAACTGAAAAGATTAGGCATTCCATATCCTAATTACGGTGCAGCGCAGAACGCGGATGATGCTATCGAAGTGGCGCATCGAGTAGGTTATCCTGTTTTGGTTCGACCGTCTTATGTCATTGGTGGTCAAAAAATGCGTATCGTTATCAATGATGATGAATTGACGAAATCTGTCGTGAGTATTCTTAAAACTTTCCCTGACAATAACATTCTCATTGACCACTTCATAGACCGCGCTGAAGAAGCGGAAATTGATGCGCTCTGTGATGGTGAAGATGTCCATATCATGGGTGTTATGGAACATATCGAACCTGCGGGGATTCATTCAGGGGATTCGCATTCTGTCTTACCACCTTTCTCTCTATCCGATGAGGCGATAGAGAAAATGAAAGAACATACAGTCAAAATTGCCAAAGCCCTCAAGGTAAAAGGATTGATAAATATACAGTTTGTGGTCAAGCGCGCGCTCAATGACAAGGAAAAAGACGAAGTCTATGTCATCGAAGCCAACCCTAGAGCGAGCCGCACGACACCTTTTATCTGCAAGGCCTATCAAATTCCTTATCTGAACTATGCTACCAAAATAATGATAGGTCAGATGAAAGTCAAGGATATCAAAGACAAAGAAAAGCTAGAAGGCTTCGCTATCAAAGAGCCTGTTTTCTCTTTCAATAAATTCCCGAATGTAAAAAAAGAACTTGGCCCCGAGATGAAATCTACTGGAGAAGCCATCCGATTTATCTCCAATATCCGCGACCCTCATTTTAGAAATTTATTTAAGATGAAGAGTATGTATCTAAGTCGATAGATTTTTTTATATCTTTAAACGCCTTCGTCCCTTATACCGGATGGATATCTTTAACAGACCAATTTAATGGTCTGAAAATCTATCACATCGGTGCATACCAATTTAGGCTTTGGTCTATAACCAAATCACAATGGTATTATTTCCCATTAACAGAGAGCTGCAACCCTATGATTCCTATCAAGATAAGGCACAAAAAACCTAACTGTTTGAGACTGATTTTTTCTTTAAAAAGAAATATATCAATTAAGGTTTGCAGAAACAAGGCAAGACCCATCCATACCGCATAGCTGATAGCTAGGGAAATAGATTTTAATGCGATAGTGAGAAAGGTCATATTTAAGATGCCAAAAACGACATAAGTGCTTAGGGGAAGCAAAGCAATGCCAAATTTTCTAGAGAAAAGTCCATCGCGCTTTAATCGTATTTGTATACGCCTAAAATTAAGGAACTTGAGAGATGAAGCCCAGAGGGTCTCGCACAAGGAAGCTAAAAATAAACTAATCCAGGCCATCTATTTCTACGTCTACAGGTTGTATGGATTTAGGATCTGAGAGTTTCATGCCCAGAATACCTATTAGAATAAAACTGATAAATAGATATTGCAATAATTGCATTTTTTCTCCATAGAAGAATACATCTACCACTACCTGAAGTAGCAAAGTAAGGCCCATCCAGGCGGCATATACGATAGACATAGGCAATAACTTATAGGCCTTGGAAATCACTATAGCTATGGCTAACCCGAGACCGAAATAGGCTAGAATAGGAAGTAGTTTCAAAATGAAATCTAGCTGAAAGACCTCTCCCTGTTGAATTAACTTAAAGGCCACTTCGAAATCCAACACCTTTAAGACCATACCCCAGAGCGTCTGTAATATCACTGCAATAAAAATAAAAATCCAAGCTTTCATTTAATTAATTAATCTAACACTTCTTAAGTATAGCCTTATTTTTGTTCTGTCAAATTTATAACTGAAAAAATAAACAGGGTTATATAATTTATAAATTATAACATGTCTATCAAATCATTTCTCTTTCTCAAATTTGCTCAATGGAAGGTCAAACAAGAATATAGGACCCACAGGAAAGCCATGTATGTCCAGGAACATTTCCTAAATTCCTGGATTGATCATAACAAAGAGACTCTCTTCGGGAAAGAGCATCAATTCCATAATATAAGAAACTACAAAGACTATCAAAAGCAAGTTCCTATCAGGAAATATGAAGACTTTATCCCATATATAGAACAGATAAAATCAGGGCAATCAAAAATTTTAACCTCCCTAGCGCCCAGCTATCTTTTGATGACGAGCGGCACCACCGCAGGTAGCAAGTATATTCCCATATCCAAAAAAGGCATTAGACATCAGATAGACGCCGCCATGAAGGTTCTCTGTTTCTATGCTGTGCAAGGAAATTCAGCGCAGTTTATGAACTATAAAATGATTTTCCTACAGGGAAGTCCTAAGCTAGATGATAAATTTCAAATTGCCTCTGGGCGACTGTCTGGGGTAGTGTATCACCATGTGCCCAAATTTTTTCAACAAAACAAATTGCCGCGATATGAAGTGAATATTATCGATGATTGGCAAACGAAACTTGACACAATAGTAGATGAAACGTTCAATGAAGATATTTCAATTCTTGGCGGTATACCTCCATGGTGCATTCAGTATTTTGAGAAATTGCTTTCAAAGACAAACAAACAAACACTTAAGGAGCTTTATCCAAACCTAGCTATCTATATTCACGGGGGTCTTGATTTTAGTAACTATAAGGAGAAAACAAAAAAAATATTGGGGGAAGGCATTCATTGTTTACAAACTTTTCCTGCATCTGAAGGTTTTTTCGCTATACAAGATGAGTTGAACGAGGATGATATGCTACTCCTACTGAATCAAGGTATTTTTTATGAATTTCGCCTGTTGAATCAAGATTCAGCAGACATTTTGACCATAAACGAAGTAAGCCTTCATACTCGCTACGAATTAATTATAACGAATAACAGTGGCCTCTATCGATATGCGATTGGGGACTTAGTTGAATTCACATCCTTGAGCCCTTATAGGCTCAAAGTGGTAGGTCGCACGAGTCAGTTCATCTCCGCCTTTGGAGAGCATGTCATAGCATATGAAGTAGAAACGGCCATGGTGAATGCAACTAAAGCCCTTCAGATTGAGATTGAAGATTACTATGTTTCGGCCAGTATCGAAAGAAGGCAATATCATTGGCAGGTAGAATTAAAGACAACTGAAATAAACGCAGATAAACTTGCTTTTCAACTGGATATAGAGTTAGCTAGGCTGAATATTTACTACGCGCATTTAATCAATGGGAATATTATTAATCCCTGCACTATCGAATTAGTAGAAAAGGGGTTTTTCTATAGAAAACAATTGATAATGGGCAAATTAGGAGGTCAGAATAAAGTCGTAAAATTGGGTCAAATGATATGAAACTATGATTTTTTTATTTATTTTATCAGGTTTTATCCTTAATCTATATATTTGTCGTCCATAAAAATTAAATTATATGAAAAAAATTATTTTAAGTACTCTAGTGCTAGGGTTTCTAGCTTCTTGCTCCGTAACAGTTCCAGTAAACGCAACTTCCAATGAGGTAGGAAGTAAAGTAGGAATAGCAAAAACAAATGCTATTCTTGGTTTTTTCTTTGATGGAGGAGATGCTTCTATAAGCAGAGCTGCTAAAGAAGGTAAGATTTCAAAAATTTCTACTGTAGATTTCAAACACACAGTAAAATTATTTGGATTAATCCATAGCTACGAGACTATTATTACTGGAGAATAATTTATGCTTCAAATTAAAATTAGAAGAGGAATATTTAAATATTCCTCTTTTTTTTTACTACTTATCAGCTCCTGTAATACAAACAAGAGTGTAAATATAGGATTTGACAAAAAATTTAGCTTAGATAAGCATGAAAGACAAATACCTATAACTGCGACAAGTTTACAGCAATTTCAAGAACTTGCTAATAAATTTGACCAAGATATTATTCTAAGTCGTTTAATAAATTCGAATAATTATGCTATCTTCATAGGCATACTTCAAAATGATAGTATTAAACCGGAGCATATAAGTCTAAAAGATAGCTTCCAAGCTCTAGTCATAAAAAAAGAGCAGAAAAGAAATAATAAGTATTTATTTAAGCTTAAAAATGAATCTATTTATACAACAGTAGCCGAGGCTAAAAATTCCATTTTTATCGCCATTTTCAGCAAGGATTCCGCATTAATTAATAATTTTTTTTCCAATGATTACCTGCAGAAGAAGTTGTATTAGTTTACTAATTATTTTATTTTATGCATCCTGCAGCATTCGACCTAGCGGTGGAGGCGGAGGCAAATTTCCTAGTGACAAGTATTTTACAAGCTATTATCGTGGAAATAACGAAATGTTATATTTTTTCAAACCGATAAAATTCAAATCTGAGGAAGCTTCTTTAGAGGTGGATTTTACCTTTATAAGTAAAGGAGATACGGTTGTAGATAGCGTAACCATGAATTATTCTATTATAACTATCAAGCAACTGAAAATCAATGATTTAAAATCAATTTATTTTGATAGTTCAAAAATTGCAATTGGGGAACAACTATTCAATGAACTAAGAGGAAAAAATTATACGCTCAGATATACCACTAAAATAAGTAAACAATTGTCGAGAACTTTTAGCGATAAGACTTCAATTAAATGCACTTTCAATGAAAAAGATGTCATATTTTATAATGGATCTAATGACGCTAAAAAGTCTTTATTAAGATTTTCGGCATTTTAATATAAAATTTTATCTTTGGGTGGCAAATCTTATATATAACTTATAATAAGTGTTTAATTCGAGGATATTCTTCCAAACTGACTAGTATTTTATAGCCCTCACATATTTGTAAGAGCTTTTTGTTTTAATTATCTTATCTTTGCGCGTTCATAAAAAATAAGACCTTTAAATAGTCGATTGGTTCTTTACGGGTTATTCTATATCGGGTTTTATTTTTTGCTTTTTTAA